>Ga0074045_10000198_pt1 | contig 56856 bp, 46 predicted proteins | sample BogForMeECP23OM2_FD_94442 | JGI IMG/M metagenome (GOLD analysis project Ga0074045, IMG submission 94442) | Bog forest soil microbial communities from Calvert Island, British Columbia, Canada - Bog Forest MetaG ECP23OM2 | ecosystem: Environmental > Terrestrial > Soil > Wetlands ... | reverse complement strand
CAGACCAACAACCGCGTGCCGCTGCTCTCCATCGCAACGGTCGGAAATTCTTTGGAAACGGGTCGCGTCAGGCGCCGCGAGCATTTTCGCACCATTTCCATACTTTGTTATCCGCAGCCTGGAGTTTTTGCCTCTGAGGTGCTTGAGCAGATCCTTCCAAAACTACGGGAGTTTCAGAAGAATCTCCCTCCCGGTTATCAGCTCCGCATCGGTGGCGAACTGGCCAAACAAATCGAAGGATTCGACAACCTCAAGCTCGTTCTGTTGATCTCTTTACTGGGGATTTACCTGGCGCTATTGATTCAATTCAATAACGCCGTAAAACCTCTTCTGGTATTCGCCGCTGCTCCCTACGGAGTGGTTGGCTCTCTGATCGCCCTCTGGGTAACGCATACGCCGTTTGGATTTATGGCCTTTCTGGGCATCGCCAGCCTCATTGGCGTGATCGTCAGCCACGTTATCGTGCTATTCGACTTTATCGAGGAAATGCATGAGAAAGGGGAGCCTCTGGAGCAGGCCCTTCCGGACGCAGGCATCCAGCGTATCCGGCCCGTAATGATCACCGTACTAGCGACTATCTTGGCCCTCTTCCCGCTGGCGCTGGAAGGAGGGCCCCTATGGCAGGCTCTTTGTTATGCACAGATAGGAGGACTTGCCGTGGCCACGTTCATCACGTTGCTCCTGGTGCCGGTCCTTTACAGCATCTTCGTACTCGATCTGAAAATCATCCGCTGGGAAACCAAACAACCTCCGGCAGAGACTGAAGCTCGTCCGGCCTCTGAAATGGCGCCACACACCAGCTGATGACAAAGGCCGGTTGGCTTGGTCGCGGATTTGCTCGTTGGGCAGGAGCCTAGCGGCGATGGGACAAACGCTCGAATGAAACAGTGAGCATGTTTAGTTCGTTGAAGGCTTTTGCGATGATTCTTTTTAACCAAATTGCCGCGGCTGTTCTTCTGCTGAGTCTTACACTCTGCTTGCAGTGCGCCGGCGTAACTGCGCTCATCGAGTGGCTAAAGCGTGTTCTGACCGGGGACGCTCAAAAGCATGGGCCAGTTTACTCGGCCACTCTGGTAGTGAAATCGATAATCGCAATTGTAATTCTGCACGGGCTCGTGATTCTTTTATGGGCGAGTTTCTACCGGGCGCGTTGCTTCCCGTCATGGGAGCTCGCCTTTTACTTCTCCGCGAGCAGCTATTCCACTGTAGGATATGGCGATCTGGTTCTTCCGTCCAAATGGCGACTCTTAGGGCCTCTGGAGGGGATAACCGGCGTGCTGATGTGTGGAATATCGGCCAGTGTTCTGTTTGCTCTCGTCACTCGGTTGCTCGATCGCGACATACAATCTTCGCTGACGAATTCAAGTGAAGAAAGCCATGCCTGACGCCAATATCAAGACTCCGGATTGGCTTCGCCAGATGGAGAGTATTCTGGAAGAGCTCAACGAGGGAGTGGTCATTGTCGATGATCAGCTTCGCGTAGTTTTCGCCAACGAAGCGCTGCTCCGGCTGGGAATGTATAGCCGTGAAGAAATCCGCGGCCGAACGCCCGATGCGATTTTCCCGGCGAAAGATATTCCGTACCTCCTGCGGCAACATGAGTCAGGCCACCTTTCCGGGCGCAGTCGAAGTGAATTCTACTTGCCTCGTAAGAACGGCGAGAAGATCCCGGCGATCTTCAGTGGGCGGGTGATCCAGGGACCGGACGGACAGGAATATGTGCTGCTCATCGTGACCGACATCAGCGCACAGAAGCGCGTCGAGGAGCAACTTCGCAAATCCAATGCCCAACTCGAGAAGCGGCAGATGGAAATTGAGGCCGAACTCTCACTGGCAGCTCGTGTTCAACAATCGCTCGCACCACAAAGCCTGGTTTGGAACGATGTCTCGGTCGAGTCTTACTATAGTCCTGCGCGTACCATTGGCGGCGACTTTGGTGTAGTTTTTCCACATGGTGACGAAGCTCTAACCATCCTTATGTGCGACGTATCCGGTCATGGCATTGGTTCGGCGCTTATGGCGAACCGCATTTACTCCGAAACACTCCACGCACTCGAACGCAAAGCGGGGCCGGGCATCATGCTGCGACGCGTTCACGATTTTGTGCACGACCGTCTTAAGACGGACGGGTTTTACTTCACCATGGCCGCAATGCGTCTCAATAAGTACGGCCGCCGCGCCACCTTTGCTGCCGCAGGCCATCCACCGGCAATGCTTGTCTCAGGTGGCGGTGTCCGCCTGCTTGAGTCGCAAAACGGGATTCTCGGCTGTCTGTCGGAAACGGCACCTTCCGAGTCCACAGACGAAATTGAGCTCGCATCTGGCAATCGGCTGGTACTCTACACGGACGGGCTCGTCGAGGTTTTTGATCATCACGAGGAAATGCTCGGCGTCGATGGCCTTTCACAATTAGTCCTCGATTCGGCAAAGCTCCCATTGCCGGAGATGCGGCAAGTGGTCCTCGACGGTGTGACTGCCTGGCGGCGCGGGCCCCTCGCCGACGATGTGTCCCTAGTCATCGTGGAAGTCCGCTAGTTCCGTGATTTGGCTCCAGGTTCATGATAAGAAGAGCGGCAGAAACTGCGTTCAGGCGTTTTGGAGCGGGCCAAACCGCAGCGAGAGAACGGGTGGCTTTGTAGTGCAAACACCGGAACAATTCCTTGACCAGAGTCACCCTGCAAAGCTACGGACTTCTTCTACGGACCAGAACTCTATTCCATAAGATCGAACCGGCAGGGGACACAGCCAGGTTGAGAATCCACCTGGCGTGACAATAGGAAGGCGCAAGATGCCCATCAGCGGTCACCATTACTAGCCACTCTCCGAGGAGGACAAGCATGGGCAGGGTCGAAGGTGAAGCATCTCTCAGCACTTAGCATTCAAGACGTCTTATATCGAACGACTTTGCCCGTATAAGGGATTGGTCGCTGAAGTGCTACCAAGAGTCGGTTAGATCACAAATGGGCTCGGCTTAGGAACGCCTCCATGCGCCAATGGGTGCATGAGGTCCCTGTGACGCTCGATTGAGGCATAATGGCGTATCCGACTGCGCCTAACAATGTCATGAGTGTTAAAGATTCAACAGCCGCTTCCGGACAGCAGAGGGCATCACTCCGCGAGCTATCCATTCTGGAGCCGCCGCTCGTCGTGGATCTGGACGGCACGCTCCTAAAGACCGATCTGTTGCTCGAATCCCTTTTAAGTTTGTTACGCCGCTCGCCGCTCGCCTTGTACCTGCTGCCATTTTGGCTCCTCAAGGGAAGAGCGCATCTAAAGCGAGAAATTGCCCGCCGCGGACGCCTTGATGTCACGCTGCTACCCTATCGGACGGATCTTCTCGAGCGCCTCCGGGTCGAGCATGAAAACGGGCGGCCGCTTGTCCTCGCAACGGCCAGCGATGAGCGACTCGCGCAACAGGTGGCGGACTATCTGAAGATTTTCGATTCAGTGCTAGCCAGTGACGGCAGCACGAATCTGTCCGGGGAGCGCAAACGAGAGTGTCTGGTAAGTCAATTTGGCGAGAAAGGCTTTGACTACGCCGGTAATGAGAAGCGTGACCTGGCGGTGTGGTCGGCGGCAAGAAAGGCGATCGTGGTCAGCGCAAACGAGCGATTGGTGCGAGCCGTTGAGAGAGTAACGCCGGTTGACAGCGTGTTTGAAGAACACCGGCCGAGTCTCGGTGAGTATTTAAGTGCGCTGAGACCTCAGCAGTGGCTGAAAAATGTTCTGATATTTGTACCTATCTTCGCCGCCCACAGTTTCATCGAGCTGCCGCTATTGGGCGATGCTTTCCTCGCTTTCCTGGCGTTCTGCTGTTGCGCGTCGGCAGGGTATGTGTTCAACGATCTGTTTGATTTGGCGGCGGACCGCCATCATCCGAAGAAACGGCTGCGGCCGTTTGCCTCGGGGCGATTGACGCTCTTGTACGGCTTTGCAATGGTTCCCGCCCTGACTATTCTAGGTTGCGCACTGGGCCTGCTGGTCTCGCCACTGTTTTTGGTAATTGTTCTGGTCTATTTTGCGACGACCTTTACTTATTCTCTCTATCTAAAAAAGATAGTTCTTCTAGACGTGTTGGTCTTGGCCAGCATTTATACATTGCGGATCTTTGCAGGTGCGGAAGCGGTCGGGATCGTTCCATCCAGTTGGCTGTTGGGATTTTCCATGTTCCTATTTACGAGCCTGGCATTCGTGAAGCGCTATGGCGAGCTCGTGGTGATGCGAAGCGTTGACGGAGATCAAGCCACGGCACGGAGCTATGAACTGAGTGACGCGGAGTTGCTGGCGACTAAAGGAACAGCGAGCGGATATGCCGCGACTTTAGTGCTTGCGCTTTATATTTCGAGTGGCGCCGCCAAAGCTCTCTATGGAAGGCATCAACTGATGTGGCTTCTGTGTCCCCTGCTGCTCTATTGGTTGGGTTATATCTGGCTGGTGGCACATCGCGGGAAAATGCGCGACGATCCCCTGATATTCGCGCTTCGCGACCGAACAAGTCGTATTTTAATTCTGCTTATGCTCGGCGCGGCGTTGCTGGCTATGTAGCTTTCCAGAGGATTTGGCATACGGCGCCCCTATGCTACATACAGCAAAAACGGATACTGCAAGACCCACTTGGCGAGGTGGGCTGCCCTGGCTTGTCGCTGTGGTAACCGCCTGTGTGGCGATGCTAGTCGCAGCGACGAACCAGGATGTCATGGGCCAAGGAGCCATGACACCGAAAACCCAAGCGGAAGAATACAACGCTGCGGTGCCGAAGACGATTGAAGAACTCCAGCAGTTTCGACAAACGACTTCAATCAACATCAAGTCGGGCGGGGGCACAGAGGGTAGAGCTACGCTGGTCAACCTCAATCCGACAATCAACGGATGGTATTTGCTGAAAGTTGCCTGGCAGCACGGCGGGGAGTCCTCCTACCATCTGGAAAATCCCGCGCCGCGCTCTCGAAAGTTGATTCTGGATCCGAAATATCCGCTTGGAATCGAGATTTTGGAGGGGAAGGCGCAATATCCTTGCAATCTCTTTGAAGGTGGAGCAACAAGCTTCTTGGAACAGGCGCGGAACTCGCAACTGCCCTATGCGCCGCTGTGCGATGGGCGCGTGTACCTGAGAAACCCGGTCAAGGGACACCGTACAAGCCTGGAGGCCGGAGCCGAGTTCTTCCGCAAACAAGTGTGGGGCGGAGAGAAGGTGACCACGGTTTTTCATCACCTGTTGGAAGATAGCCACCGGGAAACCGCGGAGATACGTACCGGTCAAGCAGGCGGCGCTGTTCCCGTAAATGTGGAAGGACAAGGTGCTCTTCCCTTTCCCGCCAGGATCGATCCGAAATACGCGGATCGCGTGATTACGCCGAGTGGACTTGGGATTGCCTTGGAAAATTCCGGCGGTGCCGGAGTGCGCCCTGGAGCATGGTACCCGGCAAGCGGGAACCCAGGGATTTACGTAAGCCTGATCGAGCCGGAATTCATCGACAGAGCAATCTTGGAGAGCGATAAAACGATGGTCAACTCGCTGGATAAGGTCGAAGCCGCGTCGCTGTGCTATCTGGTCGCGTTTGACCTGGACCGGTTCGATCTTGGCTATGCGCTCGGTACGGACTATCCGGGCGTGGAGTGGTCCGAACACATTCAACCGGGAATGAAGGATCCGAAGCTTCCGGGTCCGGATGGAATCGGAACCATCGCCCCGCTCGTTTCGACGGGCGTAGTTAGCCCGGAAAATACGCGGAGAACGGTGGCGACGTTCACGGGCGGATTTAAGCGCGAGCATGGAGCCTTCAAGTTTGGAGAGTTAGCCACCCAGAACCATGGGAGCCACTACGGGTTTCTGGAAAACGGGGTAGTGTTCAGCAAACTTCAGCCGGGTTTAGCGACGATCTTTGTGCTCGATGACGGTTCCCTACAGATGAAAAGCTGGGCCGCACAGGATGACCAGTTGCTGGGCAAGCTGAAGTATGCGCGACAAAACGGGGTTCCTCTGGTTGAGTTCGATGAGCGGTCGCAGTCAACAGTTCCCGGCGGGCTGGTGAATAAATGGGGCCCCGGAAACTGGTCGGGCTCGGAAGATATGGCGTTGCGCACGATACGCGCTGGCGCTGCGCTGCAGTCGAATGGCAAGAAGCACTTCCTGATTTACGCGGTGTTCTCTGACGCCACGCCTTCGGCGATGGCTCGGGTATTTCAGGCCTATCGATGCCGTTATGCCATGCACCTGGACATGAACGCTCTGGAGCACACCTATCTGGCAATGTACCGACAGGCGGGGTCGCAACTCTTCGTGGATCATCTCATCAGTGGAATGAGTCAAGTGGAGAAATCCGATTCCAGGGGAACGGTTCCCCGTTTTCTCGGCTATCCGGACAACCGAGATTTCTTTTTCGTCACACGGCGCAATTAAAGACAAGGAGGTCAAGCGATGAGAGTTTGGCGTGTTCTGGTTTCGGGATTTCTGGTCCTTTCCGGCTTCGTGCGATTCGGCTCGTTCACTACTTCATCCCAAACGCTGAAAGAGCAGAACGAACTTCTCTTCCAGCAATTACAGCGGGAACATGGACTCTCCGACGAACAAATGGAGGCAATTCGAAAGATATTCGCAGAGTCAGGCTACATCGGGCAGGGAAATCCGGCAGTGACGCAGCACCCCGTTACGCCTGACGAATGTAAGGTGAAATTGAATACCCTGGGAGTGCATTACGAGAATCCGAGATTTGAGAAGATCTGCAAAGCCAAGTATATGGCGCCCCTGTACGACCCATCGAAGGAAAAACCAGAGGACGCCAAGGCCTGCATCGATCAGTTTGAATTCCCCGACATTCCCTGTACGTACCCGGTCGTCTGGGTAAAGGCCCGCGAAGCCGCGGAGATCTGTTGGGCCATGGGCAAACGCCTTTGCGATGCCCATGAGTGGGAGGGTGCCTGCTCTGGAGACCTTGAACCCCCGGATTATCACTTCGAAGTCCTCTTGGGACTGTCTCCGGAAGAGGCGATTCACAAGATGCGCTATCTGCATAACCAGGCTGATAGTCCTACCCAGTCTTGGAGCTACGGCCCGACGTATGAAAAAGGAATCTGTGCGACTGGAAGCAAAAAGACTGCGGATTGCAATGGAGGAAGCTGGAAAGGATGCGGCTCCAACACCTATCCCACCGGCGATTTTCCCGCGTGCCGCAGTTCACTGGACGTTTACGATCTCAACGGGAATGCGGCGGAGCATATGAATCTGCCGCTGAATAAAAGCCAAATGTCGAGCCTGGGCAGCAAAGAGCTAGGCTATACGGAGATGAAAGGCAGTTGGTTTGTTTTCGACACCATTCGGGCTCATCCGGACTGGTGCCGCTGGCGGGCCCCGTTCTGGCACGGAACCCGGGTAATGGACGAACACAGCCACGCCAATTATCATCTGAGTTTTCGTTGTTGCAAGAGCCTGGACTGAGAGGGACAGGACCGTTCGCTCTAGCTCAATGGTAACGATCATCGTCGTGGGCAATTACTGATGCTTTTTAGTTTTCCCGAGTACACGTACTTTAGCGAGGTGTTGAGTGACCTTCCTCGCTTGCGATTAGGGCAATTCTCGGTCAAGCCCTATGAAAACAAGGAATTGCACGTCTCGGTGCAAAGCCCGGTCTCGGGTGAAGATTGCTTCATTCTCGGCAGCATCGCGGCTCCGGAGCGCCAGATGGCCTCGATGCCATTGCTGGCTCACACGCTCAACCGGTTATAAGACAGCGAGAACATTTCGGACTTTCTCTTATGTTCCGCAGCGTTGTCGCGCTAGGTCTTCACCGCGGTCAGAAGAATTCTTCGAGAAGCTCTTCGTTACCATGTAGCGGTACTAAGGCACCGAACGTGGCGAGGTCAGCCGGGACCTAGTACCAACATTTCCATACCAGGATTTAATGCACCGGTAGGTCAGTTTGTGCTAGGCTTTTCGCCACTTCGGACGGATCTCGCTTTTCGAGCGGGATAAAAATCAACCACCAGGTCAGCAATGGAAGGACTGCCCTTGTAGGGTCGTAGCTTCCTCGCATCCGATTCCGGTCGGAGATGCATCCGGAGCGAGTCAAAGGAGGACACTATGACCCAATCCGGTGCTACACAACGAAGCACCGAGCAGTCAGATGCAATTCGTCCTTTTCGTGTGAGTGTTGCGGAAGCAGAACTGGCCGAATGGCGCAGGCGCATCAACGTGACAAAGTGGCCTGAGCGGGAAACGGTCGCGGATGCATCGCAAGGCGTGCAGTTCGCGACGATTCAGGAGCGGGCATTTTGCGGCCTGGGAACCGCCACAACTTTTCTCCGAGGAGGTCCGCGCGGGCTTCCGATCACTGCGGTAGGGTTCTCAAAAAAGGAGGCATTATGAAACTCACAGGGAAAAAGGCTCTTATCACCGGCGGTAACAGTGGCATCGGTCTTGCCACAGCCCGACTTTTCATTGCCGAGGGCGCGCAGGTCGCCATTACTGGTCGGGACCCGAAGACGCTCGATGAAGCGATCGCCGAACTTGGACCGAACGCGCGTGGCTACCGCGTAGACGTTACTATTGCGGAAGATCGCAAGCGGCTCTTCGCGGCCCTGGCCAAAGATTTCGGAAAGCTCGACATTGTCTTCGCCAATGCCGGCATCTCCGGCCGTACTCCTACCGGCTCGACCGACGAGGCCATTTTTGAGAACGTAATTCACACCAACCTTAGTGCCGCTTTTTTTACGGTGAATTCAGCGGCACCTCTGCTGAACGACAACGGCAGCATCATCTTTAGCGGGTCGGTACATAACTATCTCGGTCAACCTGGCGTCGCCGCATATGCAGCCACCAAGGGTGGTCTCGTCTCGATGGCGCGTTCCATTGCCGCCGACCTTGCCCCGCGCAACATTCGCGTGAACGTCGTCGCACCAGGGGCGATCAAAACTCCCATTTGGAAGCGCGGGCCCCGCGCCTCTGCTTCAGCAGAAGATTCCGCTAAGTTGGCGAAGTTCTTCGCTTCTGCGGTTCCGCAGGGCCGTTGGGGCGAGCCGGAAGAGATTGCCAAAGCCGTGCTTTTCCTCGCGTCGGACGATTCCTCGTACGTCAATGCGGTCGAGCTGATTGTGGATGGCGGAGCCACGGGCGCCCCGTTTGGAGCTCCCATTATTCAGGACGTATTTAGTCCGCTCGGTAGCGAAGCGAAGTCGGCAAAAGCTCATGCGGATTGAACTGCGATTTGGAACGTCTTGCGGAGGGGACAACAGGGAGAACCCGGAAGTGACCCGTGCTTCCGTCGGATTACTACCGACAAACGCGCTTGTATTGACCGATCTGGCCAATTCCTGGGTTGTCGGGTGCGCGGACAACGATGACACGGCACAGGAGAGGCAGACATGAAACCCTGGAAAGTAGCTTCGCTGATTCTGCTTGCTCTTGCGGTTGCAGCCGCGGGATACGGGTCGATTCTCGTGCGACGAGGCTTCAGCGCACTTGCGACACCGTCAGCGATTGAGGAGTTCGCGGCCACAACAGCACGCAAAATGGCCGTGCCATCCGCGTATCGCCAACTTCGCAATCCCATCGTGCCTTCAACGGAGAACATTCGGGCAGGCATGGAGCATTTCTCCGATCATTGCGCCACGTGCCATTCGAATGACGGAGGTGGCCAGACGTTTTTCGGCAAGGGCCTCTATCCGAAACCGCCCGACTTGCGTGCGGCCGGGACGCAGAACAAGAGCGATGGCGAGCTCTACTACACTATTCAAAATGGAGTTCGTTTGAGCGGCATGCCAGCCTTCAGCGAAGCGCACACTCCGGAGAAAACCTGGCGCTTGGTTTTGTTCATCCGGCACTTGCCTCAGATCACCCCCGAGGAACTCAATGAGATGAAGGCGCTGAATCCGAAGAGAGAGGCGAATCCAGCGAATTGGTGAAGGACGGGGAACCGCCCAGAATCCCGCGGGCGAAACACACCACCACCAAAAGAAGAAACACCATGAAAAAACCAGAACTCCTCCGAAAGGAGCACCCGATGAAAAAATCAGACGACAGATCGCGCCGTCGCTTTTCTCAAGGCGAGCTCCATGTTGAGTCTGGCAGGCTCCCGCTCGACCAACAAAACGCCGCATCTAAGGGGGTTGCATGAATAGGCTTTCAAAACGCAACTTGTTCATGGCAGGAGCACTGTGTTTAGCGGTCATTGCTCTCGTCATAGGGGCGATACGCCCGAAGGGCACTGGTGCGAGCCCCGCAGCGCCGTCGGACGTCATGGTTGTGCAAGTGGAGCAGAAGGATGTTCCGATTTATGGAGAATGGATCGGTACGCTCGACGGTTTTTCGAATGCGGACGTGCGAGCACAGGTCACGGGTTACTTGCAAAGGCAGGCATATCAGGAAGGTGCGTTCGTCAAAAAAGGGCAACTGCTTTTTGAAATTGACCCACGGCCGTTTCAAGCGGCGTTAGACCAAGCCGAAGGGCAACTGGCGCAAGCCAAGGCAACGTTGGCGAATGCAGAAGCAGTGCAGAAGCGGACGGAACTAGACGTGAATCGTTATACCCCGTTGGCAAAGGAACAGGCCGCCAGCCAACAGGATTTGGATAATGCCGTGCAGAACAACTTGGCTGCGCTGGCGACCGTTGAGACAGCCAAGGCGCAAATCAAGACGGCGGAGGCCGCCGTCGAAACGGCAGAGATTAATCTGGATTTCACGCGACTGGTCGCACCGATCGACGGCATTGCGGGGCAAGCGCAACTTCAGGTGGGCGCGCTGGTGAACCTTAGCAGTGGGCCGGTGACTTCTGTTTCCACAGTCGACCCTATCAAAGTCTACTTCACGGTTGGCGAGCCGCAATACCTTGCCTGGAGAGAGCGCTTTCCGACAGAGAGTGCACGTCTGGCGGCAGACAAAAACTTGCACCTGCAGCTGATTCTGGCCAACGGCACAACTTATGCCCACGAAGGCGAATTTTATTTTGCGGACCGGCAGGTGAATGAGGGAACCGGGGCCATCCGGCTTGCCGGACTATTTCCGAATCCCGGAAATATTTTGAGGCCGGGAGGGTACGGCAAAGTTCGCGCGGTGATCCGGCTGCAGCAAGGTGCGCTGCTGGTGCCGCAGCGCGCGGTGACGGAATTGCAAGGCGGCTACCAAGTCGCGGTAGTGGACGACCAAAACAAAGTGAATATCCGAACGGTCAAAGTGGGCGACCGGGTGGGTGCAGAGTGGGTTATTGCTGATGGTCTGAAGCCAGGCGAACGCGTAGTCGCCGAGGGCGTGCAGAAAGTGCACGCGGGCGCGCAGGTGAATCCCAAGCCATTTGCGGCGGACACCAAGGAAAGGTGAGCCTATGTCAAAGTTTTTCATCAATCGCCCGATTGTGGCCATGGTGATTTCGATCGTGATGGTGATTGTCGGTGCCATTACGATCCTCGGATTGCCGGTGGCGCAGTTTCCCAGCATCGTTCCCCCTGAGATTCAAGTGCTGGCGACATACGTTGGCGCGGATGCGCAAACACTGGAACAAGCAGTGGCTACGCCGATTGAGCAGCAGATGAACGGTGTAGACAACATGAACTACATGTATTCGTTAAACGCCACGGGCAATTCCACGACCAGCCTGATTGTCGACTTTGACGCGAAAACCGATCCAAATACGGATTACGTGCTGGCGCAGAGCCGTGAGACGTTGGCGGCTTCGCAGCTTCCCGTGGACGTCACCAATTATGGAGTCACGGTCCGGAAATCGGTCACTGCTCCGCTGACGCTGATCGCGATCTACTCGCCGCATGGAACTTATGACGCCACATTTCTGGCGAACTACGCATACATCAATCTGGTGGACCCGATTCTGCGGTCGCCGGGAATCGGGAACGTACAGGTGTTCGGCGCGGGGCAGTATGCGATGCGGCTTTGGGTAAAGCCGGACCAGTTGGCAAAACTCGGCGTGACGGTGCCGGAGATTGTCAGTGCCATACAAGCGCAAAACACGGTGAATCCGGCGGGTAAAGCTGGCGGCGAGCCGGCACCCAAGGGACAGGAGTTTACGTATTCGGTTCTGGCTCAAGGCCGACTGGTGTCGCCGGAAGAGTTCGGGCAAATCGTGGTGCGTGAGACGCCAGACGGAGGAACGGTGCGGGTGCGCGATGTGGCGCGCATCGAGTTGGGCTCGCAGGACTACAGTACCGCTGGCCGCTATAACGCGAAGAACAGCGCGATCATAGCGACCTATCAACTGCCGGGCTCGAACGCCGTGGACGCGGCGGCCGGAGTCAATAAGCTGCTGGCGCAGATGAAACAGCGGTTCCCAGAGGATCTGGATTACATAGTGCCGCTGGATACAACGAGAGCGGTGACGGAGGGCATGAAGGAGATCGTTGTCACGCTGTTGATTGCGCTCGCTCTGGTGATCCTGGTTGTCTACATTTTCCTGCAAGGGTGGCGGGCTACGCTGATTCCGCTGCTGGCCGTGCCTGTGTCGCTGGTGGGTACATTTGTGCTTTTCCCGATATTCGGTTTTTCCATCAACACGTTGTCGTTATTTGGATTGGTGCTGGCGATCGGATTGGTGGTGGACGACGCGATCGTAGTGGTGGAGGGAGTGGAACGTCACATTGAAGAGGGTATGACGCCGAAGGATGCGGCCCTGAAAGCGATGGAGGAACTTTCCGGCCCTGTGGTTGGTATCGCACTGGTGCTTTCGGCTGTATTTGTGCCGACGGCGTTCATTCCGGGAATTACCGGGAAACTCTACCAGCAGTTCGCAGTGACGATTGCGATCTCCGTGCTGCTTTCCGCGTTCAATGCGCTGACGCTGAGTCCCGCGCTCGCGGCCCTGCTACTGAAGCCGAAGGAAGAGAGCCACGGATTGCTGCGGCGGTTTTTTGATTGGTTCAATCGCATGTTTGAAAAAGCCACAGACGGGTATGTCGGGTGGTGTGGTGTTTTGGTGAAGAAGACCGGGGTGATGGTGGTTTTGCTACTGGTCTTCGCCGTGGCGGCGGGTTTCTTTGCCAACCGGATCCCTTCGAGCTTTCTACCCGACGAGGATCAAGGCTACGCATATGTAAACGTGCAGCTTCCAAATGGGTCTTCGCTGGAGCGAACGACAGCTGTTGCGAAGGACGTAGAAAAAATCCTGATGGATACGCCAGGGGTGGAGCACGTGACGTGCTTTGTGGGCTTCAGCTTGCTTAGTTTTGTGCGGACCACTTACAACGCGACATTCTTCGTGACCTTCAAGCCCTGGAACGAGCGCACCACCCGAGCCGAACAATTTCAATCGCTGAAGGCGCGCATAAACCAGCAGTTGAGCAAGTTGCCGGCAGCGGTAGCGTTCGGATTTTCCCCGCCGGCCATCCCGGGTGTGGGGACGGCGGGCGGATTTACGTTTATTCTCGAGGACCGTTCGGGGAGTGACATTCAGTTCCTCTCCAAGAATCTGGCCACATTTATGGAAGCGGCGCGCAAGCGGCCGGAAATCGCGAGTCTCAGCACCACTTTCTTGGCCAGTGTGCCACAACAGTTTGTACACGTGGATCGGGATAAGGTGCTGAAGCAAGGGGTAGCTCTTAACGATGTGTACCGCACCATCCAGTCCTTCATGGGCGGGTATTTCATCAACTATTTCAATCGTTTTGGCCGGCAATGGCAGGTGTACATCGAAGCGGAAGGCGAGGACCGTGCGCGGCCGGAAAATGTCGGACAGTTTTATGTTCGCAACAACAAGGGCGACAACGTCCCGCTCTCGACACTGGTGGATATCAAGCCGAGCCTGGGGCCGGAATTTACGCTGCGATTTAACGAGTATCGGTCAGCGCAGTTGAATGGAAGCGCGGCACCGGGCTACAGCGCGGACCAGGCCACGACAGCTCTGGAAGAAGTATTCGCCCAGACCATGCCACGGGAGATGGGATTCGACTATTCGGGCATGTCGTTCCAGGAACAAAAAGCAAGGCAAGGTGTGCCGCCGGCAGCGATCTTTGGATTGTCGCTGCTGTTTGTGTTTCTGATCCTGGCGGCACTGTATGAAAGCTGGACGCTGCCGCTCAGTGTGCTGTTGAGTACGCCCGTAGCGGTTTTTGGCGCGTTCGCAATTTTGTTTTTGCGACGGCTCTTTCAGCAAGTTTTCCTGCCGCCTTACATGGTGCAGATGGAGAGTGACATCTATTCGCAGATTGGACTGGTCATGCTGATCGGATTGGCGGCGAAGAACGCGATTTTGATCGTAGAGTTCGCCAAGGAGCAGTTCGAAAGCGGAAAGCCGTTGGCGGATGCGGCTTTGGAAGGAGCCAGGCTTCGACTTAGGCCCATTCTGATGACGTCGTTCGCGTTTATTTTGGGATGCGTCCCGTTATGGACGGCGAGTGGTGCCGGAGCGGTTGCCCGGCAAATCATGGGTACCACGGTGATCGGGGGGATGCTTGCCGCCAGTTTGATTGGAATCTTTTTCGTTCCCGCGATTTTCTATCTGGTGGAGAAATGGTCAGGTGCGGAAAAGGAGCATGCTTCGGGCGCGTTGCCGGCAACGCCTTCTCCGGCACCGGGGGATTGAGATGAGCTACGACGAGGAAGTTCCAAGCGGTCGTTGGCGGAGCGACGTATGAGGAAACTAAACTCCTGTGTAATGGCTATGCTCAGCGCGAGCTTACTGGCGGGATGCATGGTTGGGCCGAACTATCACCGGCCTGCGGTGCAACCTCCAACCGCCTTTCGGGACTTGAGCGAAAATCCGCAAGTTCAGGCGCAAGCCGCTTCGTATGCGGATCTTCCCTGGTGGCAGGCTTTTCAGGACCCCCAGTTGCAGGAACTGATCCGCACAGCACTGAAGCAAAATTACGACCTGCAACTTGCGACCGAGCGTATCAACGCGGCACGAGCGCAGGTTACAGTAACGCGTTCGAGTCTGTTCCCCCAAGTCGCAGGGAATGGAAATTTTAGCGGGGGGAAAGAAAATAACTTTCAGACCAATTATAACTTTCTGACGCTGACGGCTGACGCCGCTTTCCAATTGGACCTGTTCGGCAAGCTTCGGCGCGAGACGGAGGCGGCGCGCGCGCAACTGCTGGGAACGGAAGATGCGCGGCAGACGGTTATTTTGACGCTGGTGAGTGACGTGGCGAGTGATTATTTCGCTCTCCTGCAGATGGACCTTCAACTCCAAATCACCCGCGAGACCGTGAAGACACAGCAAGACTCCGTGAGACTCACCACTTTTCGGGTCGAGCACGGCGTGGCCACAAAGCTTGATGTCTTGCAGGCACAGCAAGTTCTTGATTCGGCGAACGCCACTATCCCTGACTTGGAGCGGCAGATCGCGCAGGAAGAAAACGCCATCAGCATTCTGTTGGGCGACTACCCGCACGCCGTGCCACGCGGACGCCCGCTGGTGGAGCAGCCCCTTCCCCCCGAAGTGCCGCCGGGGCTCCCTTCAACCTTAATCGAACGGCGGCCCGATATTCGTGAGGCCGAACAAAATTTGGTTGCCGCGAATGCCGAGATTGGAGTCGCAAAGGCGGAGTTCTTTCCGCAGATATCGCTGACGGGTTCCGGCGGCGGCGCGTTTGGGCGCAGTAGTGCATTTTCCGGGCTGATGAGTTCGCAACTCGGAATCTGGTCCTACGGTGCTCAAGTGACCCAGCCTATTTTCACAGGAGGAGCACTAACCGGGAATTTGCGGCTCGCAAAATCAGAGAATCAACAGGCGTTGATCGCTTATCGCCAAACGATACAACGAGCGTTTGGCGATGTATCCGATGCGCTGATTGGCTATCAGAAATTTCACGAGGTTCGGGTCCGGCAGGAGGATACGGTGGCGGATCTCCAGGAGTCTGTTCGTTTGTCAAACATGCGCTACAAGGGTGGTACCACAACGTATCTCGAAGTCCTAGATGGTCAACGTTCACTCTTCTCTGCTGAACTCACGTTAGCGCAGGCTCGTGGCACCGAGTACCAGAGTCTGGTGCAACTTTACCGGGCTCTCGGGGGAGGCTGGCAGTAAAACCCATAAACACTACCTTTGCTAGGAAATCTATAGATGATGTTGCATCGACCGGTCGAGCCCGTACGACAAATCAGGAGTCGGAGCCCTGGCACTCGGGCATCTGATTTTCCAATCCGGGCGGTGATGGCGAACGCAAAATACCTTGGAGGTGTAACGATGATTGAATCTTCCGATCTGCGGATGACGAGAATTCCACTCAGCCACGGAGCCGGCCATGTGCCCGCGCTCGGCTTTGGCACCTTGATTCCCGACGCAGCCGTGACGATAACCGCGACCAGAGACGCACTGGAAGCGGGATTTCGACACTTTGATTGCGCGGAACGATACGGAAACGAGCGCGAGGTAGGTAGGGCGTTGCAGGCAGGACTTGCCGCCGGAGGGATTGCGCGCGAAGACATTTTTGTTACCACAAAGCTGTGGAACTCCAACCACCGGCCCGAGCGCGTCGAACCGGCATTCGAGGCGAGTCTGGATAGACTCGGGCTCAAGTACCTGGATCTCTATCTCATTCACACTCCATTTGCGTTTCAACCCGGGGACAACCAGGACCCGCGGGATCAAAACGGCAATGTCCTGTATGACCAGGATGTGACTTTGCTGGACACCTGGAAAGCGATGGAAAGTCTCGTGGATCATGGCAAGTGCCGAGCCATCGGACTTTCTGACATCACTTTAAACGAATTGAAGCCCCTTTATGACTCAGCAAGAATCAAGCCAGCCGTGGTGGAAGTCGAAGCACATCCGTATCTGCCGGAAACGGAACTGTTGGAATTCTGCAAGGAGAAGGGCGTTGTGTTTTTGGCTTTTGCACCATTGGGTCACGGGATGAGGCCGGGGCCGCTCGAAGATCCAGTCATTTCAGCTATCGCCGCGCGAGTTGGAAAGACGCCGGCACAGGTGCTGCTGGCGTGGGCGGTGCAGCGCGGCACGGCGTTGCTTACCACACCGAGGACGGCGGCGCGCGCGAGAGAGAATTTCGACATCTCCGCCCTTCCGGAAGACGCGCTTGATCAAATCAATCGAATACAGACCAGACAGAGGCTGAATGCAGTGGTAAAAACCGGCGTTCCGGGTTTCATTCCACAAGGTAGACAAACATGAAAGCGAAACTGCGGCTAGAGCAGTCCATGCAAGAGGAACAAATCCGAACGGCCCTGAATACGCACAGGCATGTGTCGGCAGCTCGCCCCGACCCTTATTTTTCATCAAGTTACCTCTTACGCTGGTCAAATCTCCGCGAACCTTCCGAACGTTGTCTTGCCGTATTCCGCATCTTCCACCAACAGTTTCGCATGGAGGCGAAGTACAGCATTGCGGGTATTCGCCTGCCCGGTTGCAACGGGCAAACTTTTCGTGCATCTCATCTGGCGTAGTTTGCCATCTGGTGCGTAATCGAGGTTCTATGCTAGCCGCTCAGAACAAAACGATTGACCTGCAAGTTCTCATCGACCGCTTGGCCGAAGCGAGAAACTGCACGGATAAACTGTTTGAGATTGTCCGCTCTGACTCACTTTACGAGCGCCCGATACCCGAACGGCATCGCATCGTCTTTTATGTCGGTCACCTGGAAGCGTTCGACCTGAATCTGTTTCGCTCGCAAGTGCCTGCGCTGAAGCCTTTCGCACCTGAATTCGACAAGCTCTTTGCTTTTGGTATCGACCCCGTCGGTGGTGGACTGCCAACGGACCAGCCAGACGATTGGCCTCAGCTCGCGCCGGTGAACAGTTACAGGAATGAGGTACGCCATTTACTGGATGCGATGCTGCAAGCGGGAGATTTCCAGAGCTCGGCGCACAATTCCGTTGAGCTGCTGCTCAACGTGGCCATCGAACATCGATTGATGCACGCCGAAACGCTGGCCTACATGGTTCATCAATTGCCATTTGGCCGAAAACATTGGCAGCCGCAGCGGTCACCAAGCGAAGGAGCGTTTAGAGCGGGAGTGCTCCAAATTCCCGAAGGCATCGCCACGCTCGGGCTGGAGCCACGGGACGCTCAACGGTTTGGTTGGGACAACGAATTTGAAGCCTTTGAAACGGAAGTTCCCGCCTTCCGGATCGACAAGTACATGGTGACCAACGGTGAGTTCCTCGAATTCCTTCGATCTGGAGCTTACGATAATCGCCAGTTCTGGTCCGAAGAAAACTGGCGTTGGAAGCAGGAACGAAACATTCAGCATCCCGCGTTCTGGATTCAGCGCCATGGTGATTGGCACTACCGCGGCATGTTCGAGGAGTCGCCCCTTCCGCTCAATTGGCCGGTGTACGTCAGTTGGGCCGAAGCAAATGCTTACGCGAAGTGGGCGCACAAGTCATTACCGACCGAGGCCCAATGGCATCGTGCTGCTTACGGTACACCCCAAGGCAGCGAACGCACGTATCCTTGGGGAAATGACGTGCCGCGTCCCGGCCTCGGGAATTTTGATTTTTCGCGGTGGGATCCCGCGCCGGTCAGTTCTTTTCCGCTAAACGAGAGTGCATTCGGAGTCCAAGGCCAACTCGGAAATGGTTGGGAATGGACCGAATCCTTGTTCGGACCCTTCGCAGGCTTTCAGCCCTTTTCCTTTTACCCGGGGTATTCCGCTGACTTCTTTGACGGCAAACATTACGTGATGAAAGGCGGTTCGGCTCGTACGGAGGCCTCGATGTTGCGGCGTTCGTTTCGAAACTGGTTTCAACCGCGCTATCAATACGCGTACGCAGGGTTCCGCTGTGTTTCGAACGAAAACGAGACGGCGGACTGACCCATGGCGATCGAACTGATCAAAAGCGCCACGCAAAGCGAATTCGCCAGGGAAGTGTGCACTGGCCTGACCAAATCGAGGCAAAAAGAACTGCCTTCGAAGTATCTGTATGACGCCGTGGGTTCGGCACTATTCGAGGTGATTTCCGTGCTTCCGGAGTACGGCGTAACCCGTGCAGAGGAACGCATTCTCGGCCGGTACGCCGCCGAGATCGTCTCTGACCTCCCCACGCCGGTGATTGTGGCGGAACTGGGCAGTGGCACAGGAAAAAAGACCCGTATGATCCTTGAGGCACTGAGCCGCAAGCAGCCAATCTCCTACTATCCCATCGAAATTTCTTCGGCGGCCCTGGCAATGTGTCAGCGCGAATTGAGCGATATCAACTCCATCAGCATCGTCGGCTTTGAGCGGGAATACCTCGACGGTTTGCTGGAAGTGGCGGCGAGGCGGGAAGAGGAACAACACCTCATGGTGCTGTTTCTCGGCAGCACTATCGGCAATTTTGATGGAACCGCTGGAGTGGAATTTCTCAGCCGTTTGCGCGAAATCCTAAGAGAAGGCGATTCTCTCCTACTGGGTACCGATCTCCGGAAACCAATGGCGACGTTGGCAGCGGCCTATGACGACCCGCTCGGCGTTACCGCAGCTTTTAACCGAAATCTGCTGGTGCGAATCAATCGCGAATTGGATGCGGACTTCGACATCGAACAGTTTGAACATGTGGCGATTTTCGACAATCAGAACCACAACATAGAGATGCACCTGCGGGCCCGCATGGATCAAACCGTGACCATCGTGAAAGCTGGCCTTAGCCTCCGTATTTTGCGCGGTGAAACCATCTGGACGGAGACCAGCCACAAGTATTCTCAGAACGAGCTGGTCGACATCGCGCAGCGCACCGGATTTCGCCGGCAAGGGCAGTGGGCCGACCACGAGTGGGCTTTCGCCGACAATTTGTGGATCGCGCGCTAGCCAGCACTCCAGGATTCCATCCTCTCGGGTATTCGGAAGCAAGACGCAATGGAGCGGGGGTCGAACCATGGAATTTGACGCCGTCATTATTGGCTCGGGACAAGCGGGTTCTCCTCTGGCTCTTGCATTGGCGCGGCACGGTTGGAAGGTCGCTTTGGTCGAACGAAGCCATCTGGGCGGCACGTGCATAAACACCGGATGCACGCCTACAAAGACCTTGGTTCATCGTGCGGAAGTTGCTCACTATGCGAGAAACGGTGCGCGTTGGGGAGTCTCAACCAGAGAAGTTAGCGTGGAACTTCCGAAGATCATTGCGCAGAAAGATGCGCTTATCCAGAGTCGTCGCGAAGGTCAACAAAAAGGGATCGATCAACTCCCGAACTTACGCCTGTATCGAGGATCGGCAAGATTCGTTGGACCGCACGAACTGAGCGTGGGAACGGAAACCCTGAATAGCCGTCGGATCTTCATCAACACCGGAGCCCGCCCTTCGATTCCCCCAATTCCCGGCCTGGAATCGGTGGCGTATCTCACCAATGAAACCATTCTGGACCTCAAGATCCTGCCCAAACACCTCATCGTGATCGGCGGAGGCTACATAGGCCTGGAGTTTGGCCAGATGTTTGCGCGATTCGGCAGTGACGTTACGATTGTTCAGAGCCGGGAACAAATCCTGCCGCGAGAAGATCCGGAAGTTGCGAAAGAACTGCAACGGGCACTGGAAGCGGAGGGCATCAAGTTTCTTCTGAATGCGAAGACCAAGAGCCTCGCGAAGCGGGGTGCCGCGATTATCGCGGAAACGGCATTGGCAAATGACGGCAGCCCCGCCCGTCTTGAGGGTACTCACGTGCTGGTGGCCACGGGCCGCAGCCCCAACACAGATGATCTTGATCTCCACAAGGCAGGCATTCAAACCGATAAGCGCGGATTTGTCTCCGTGAATGACAAGCTGGAAACTACCGCGGAAGGAGTCTGGGCGCTCGGCGACATGAAGGGCGGCCCGGCGTTCACGCACATTTCGTACAATGATTACCAGATCGTCTTCGCCAACTTGATTGACGGCAAGAATCTATCCATCAAAGACCGCATCGTGCCTTATTGTGCGTTCACCGATCCCGAGCTTGGCAGAGTCGGCATGACCGAAAAGGAAGCGCGCGCCGCGGGGATTCCCTTGAAGATCGGAAAAACGCCTACGACGCAGGTTGCCAGAGCTGTTGAGCGCGACGAGACGGCAGGATTGATGAAGCTGATCGTCGACGCGAGAAACGATCGCATTCTCGGGGCTACTGTCCTGTCGAGCAATGGCGGCGAGTTGGTCCAGATTCTTTACGCTTTAATGCTTGGCGATTTGCCTTACACGCTCCTGAAGGGAGCCGTGTACATCCATCCGACCCTTGCAGAAGGGTTTTTCTTTCTTATGGATGCCGTGAAACCTGTCGAACCTCCCGCGTTGGCGGCTGATTGATACTTCTTTTCCAGCGAGAATCGCTACCATCCCTTGGTCGCACGAAACTCGCGCACAACAACTGCGGCATCCCGATGCGTTACGTCAACCGCATAGTTCATCTTGCGGATGTCGGACTCGGAGATTTTGCCCCCAAGTTCGCTAAGGACGGCGCCAAGCTGGGGAAAGCGGTCGAGCGTGGATTTCCGGATGATCGGGACCGCATCGTATCGCGGGAAATAGTGGCGGTCGTCTTCCAGGGCGACGAGGTTGAGCGCGTCGATAAGACCGTCGGTCGAATTGCCGGCAACGAGATCGACCTGGCGATCCACCAGCACGCGGTAGATTAATCCGAGATCCATAACTCGCGGCGTCTCTGCAAACTGAAGATGGTAGAAATCCGTCCAGCCGTGGAATCCATCGGGACGCTCCAGAAATTCATAACCAACGCCTACGCGCCACCGGGGCGCGTAGCGAACGATATCCGAGATGGTGCGTACATGAAAATTGTTCGCATCCTCTCCTCGAATCACCATCGCAAACGTGTTTTCAAAACCTAGAGGCTCGGTGACCTCGAGATTAAAGCGCTGCGCGTAGAGTTGCTTCACTCGCTGATAGACCGGGTCCGCAACGCCTTTGCCGGCAGCGGAGCTGGACCGGTCCGGTGGCTCGTTCAACACCGCGGTGAGAGCGGTCCCGGTGTATTCGACGTACAGATCGATCTGTCCGGCGAGCAGCGCTTTGTGTACCAGAAGCGTGCCTCCCAGATTCGTTTTGCGCTCAACCGGAATTCCGGTGCGCGCTTCGATGCGCTGCGCCAGGAGTTCCGCAAGGATTACCTGCTCCGTGAAGAACTTCGAGCCGATCACGATCCCGGAACGTTGTGGCTTTTTGCACGCGGGAACCAGGCAAACCATGCTCAGCAAAGAAAGGAAGCAAAGGTCGCGGAGGAGTGTCCGATACATGTTTGGTCGCACGATGTATTGGCGGGCACTGGAGTCTAACACAGCCTCCACGACCCTTCGATCAGGTGACACGCAAGCGGCGCTCCAGAAATCCCAGTAGAAGATCCGCCAAAATGGCCAGGAGCGCAGCGGGAATGGCCCCCGCGAGAAGGAGTTGGTCGCTGACGAGAGCCACGCCACGGAAGATGAAGGTGCCAAGGCCGCCCGCGCCGATCGCCGCGGCAATGGTGGCGACACCGATGGTGATGATCGTCGCCGTGCGAATGCCTGCGAGAATGAATGCCAGGGCCAGGGGGAAGCGCACTCGTAGAAGAATTTGCGTGCTGGTCATGCCCATGGCTTCGGCCGACTCCAGCACCGCGGGGTCGATGCTGGTCAGCCCAACGTAGGTATTGCGAAGAATCGGGAGAAGCGCGTAAAGAGCCAGGGCCACGATCGCGGTTCGCTTGCCGATGCCACCGATGAACGGGATCGGAATCAGGAAGCCAAATAGCGCAAGGCTCGGAATCGTTTGCAGGATGCTGGCAATGCCGAGCGCAATGGTACGCAGAAATTTCCGGTGCACCAGCAACAGGCCTAGCGGCACGCCGATGAGTATCGCCATGGCCATGGCGATGACTACGAGTTGCAGATGCTCGAGGGTGGCGGCGAAGATTTCATCGCGATGCTCAACGACAAAGCTCCAGAAGCTCATACTGGCGCTCCCGGGTTGACAGCCAGCGAAGCAGCAAACGCGCGCACTTCGGGATGATCGATTTGCAGAAAATTCTCTGGTGATCCGCTGGCGACCACCTGGCCGGCCTCAAGAAGAATGATTCGTGAAGCGAGAAGCAAGGCTTCGCGCAGGTCGTGCGTGACGAACACGATCGTTTTGCTCAACCGCCGGGCCAACGCGCTGAATTCCCGCTGCATCTCGGCGCGCGTAACCGGATCAAGCGCCGCGAAAGGCTCATCCATCAGTAGTATCGCAGGGTCCGCGGCCAGCGCGCGAGCCACGCCCACGCGCTGCCGTTGGCCACCGGAGAGTTCGCGAGGACGCCGGTTCGCAAACTCCACGGGATCCAGTCCAACCAGCCGCAACAGTTCCTCGACGCGAGCCGCAATACGGGAACTTTCCCATTTTTCCAGCGTGGGAATCAGGCCTACGTTTTCCGCGACGGTGAAGTGCGGGAAGAGCCCGGCGTCTTGAAGCACGTACCCGATGCTTCGCCGGAGCCGGATGAGATTCCAATCCGCGGTGCGCCGCTGCTGCACCAGAACTTCTCCGCGGGTGGGAGCCAGCAACCCGTTGATCAGTCTCAGGAGCGTGGTCTTACCACTACCGCTGCGGCCAAGCAGGACCAGTGTCTCTCCATGAGGTACCGCGAGCGACACGCCGGAAATGATTTCTCGGCTTGCGCCATGGATGGAAAAAAAGACATCACGGAACTCGATCAGGTTCTCGGAAGGAGTCAGCGCTTTCGTGTTCATTCGGATAAGCAGCACAAGAACGTGCGACAGCTATCTTAATGCAACCCGCCACCAGGTGGCGACCACCGGTATCCGACGCCGATCCAACGCCATGAATTTCTACAACTCTTCATTTTGATTTGGATCAAGAGGTGATGGTCCAAATCCATTCGGCCCGCCCGCACTTTTTCTTTAGCAAAACTGAATATGTGGAACAGTGTTTGCCTTGTGGCCGGCGAGCGTCCGGAGTTGAATCTAAACCCGCACCCTTTGCCAAAACCGCAAAGGATGCGGCACCCGCGCCTTTGAGTCTGCACGTACTGGCGAGCTACAAATCAACGCCAAGTCTGTTTGGCACTCCCAATCTGTTTTTGGACTACCTGGTAGAGGTCGGGATTGTTAACGCCAAGGATGTGGTTCGCTTGGAAGTTGCGACGGAGAAGTCGGACAATGCGGCTGCGGAGTGGGAAGTAGTGGTGTCAAAGTTGGGCACCTATCGCTGGCCATGCCGGATAGCGCAACACTCCTGCCCGTGTGACGCGTGTCACAGAAGCCCTGTCCGTAGGTGCGACAATGTACTGAAAGACTGCAGACAGAACGCGGAGCTCTTTCCGTGAGAGACCCCCGTCATGATGTGGCTCGTCAGACTTGCGCTGAACCGCCCCTACACGTTCATAGTGGCGTCCATCCTCATCCTCATTCTTAGTGTCGTTGCCGTTGTCCGAACCCCCACAGATATTTTCCCAGACATCAACATCCCGGTGGTGAGCGTGGTGTGGGGGTACAGCGGTTTGGCGCCCGAGGAGATGGAACGTCGCATGGTCACCCTCTTTGAGCGGGGCGTCACCACCACCGTCAACGACATCGAACACATAGAATCCCAGTCCTATTACGGCATCGGTGTCGTCAAGATTTTCTTCCAGCAGGGCGCGGATATTAACGGGGCGGTTGCCCAGACCACCGCCATTGGCCAAGCGGTTCTCCGGTCCATGCCGCCCGGCACCACCCCTCCATTGGTCATCGCTTATACGGCATCCAGCGTGCCGATTCTACAGTTGGGCCTGAGCAGCCCTAGCCTCTCCGAGGGCCAACTCTTCGACCTGGGCGTGAATTTCCTTCGTGTGCAACTCGCCGACATTGAGGGTGCATCTATCCCGTCCCCCTTTGGAGGGAAACCTCGGCAGGTCAGCGTTGATCTTGACCCCAGCGCGATGACCGCATTGGGCATTTCCGGCGCGGATGTGGTGAACGCCGTAAGCGCACAGAATCTGATCCTTCCTCAAGGCACCATCAAACTGGGGCCACGCGAGTACGACGTCGCGCTAAACAGCAGCCCCGCGCAGGTCGCGGAACTTAACGATTTGCCAATCAGAGTTGTCAACGGCACGATGGTCTACATTCGCGACGTAGCTCACGTTCACGATGGCTTCCAGTTCCAGACCAATATTGTGCACGTGGATGGTCACCGTTCCTCGCTATTGAGCGTGTTCAAGACCGGTAAGGCATCCACGTTGGATATTGTTTCCCGTGTCTATGCCGAGCTTCCCCGAATCCAGGCCGGGCTTCCGCCAGCCCTGAGAATCAACCCTATTGCTGACCAGTCCCTTTTCGTGCGCGCAGCGATCAAGGGAGTGCTGCGCGAAGCCATTGTCGCTGCCCTTCTGACCGCTCTGATGATCCTGATTTTCCTGGGTAGTTGGCGGATGACGTTCGTCGTGTCCATTTCGATCCCCTTGGCAATTTTGACCTCGTTGCTGACATTTACTTCGCTCGGCGAAACTATCAATCTCATGACCTTGGGCGGCCTGGCTCTCGCGGTCGGCATTCTGGTCGACGACGCCACGGTGGAAGTCGAAAACACTAATCGCCTGCTCCCGGACGGCAAAGGCCTGCGGGAGACGATCCTCATCAGCGCCAGCCAGATTGCTACTCCGGCGTTAGTGGCCACCTTGGCGATCTGCATCGTTTTTGTACCCATCATGTTTCTGACTGGGATTCCTGGTTTCCTGTTCCGGCCACTGGCGGAAGCGGTAGCCTTTGCGATGCTCGCCTCCTATCTGCTTTCCCGCACCCTGGTTCCCACGATGATGTTCTACTTCTATCGGGCCGAGCGATTGTTGGAGGCCAAGAAGAGAAATGACCCTCACCGCGGACCCGGGTTCTTTCGCCGTTTCCATCTAGGGTTCGAAGCGCGTTTCAATGGCCTTCGCGAACGATACGGGCTTTTGCTGGAATGGAGCCTGCATCACCGGATGTTGTTTGGCTCAGTGTTCATGGCTTTCTGCGTGGCCAGCCTGGCTCTGGTTCCTCTGCTGGGATCGGATCTGTTTCCCTACGTCGACGCTGGCCAGATTCGTCTGCATTTTCGCGGTCCCACCGGGTTGCGTATCGAAGAAACCTCAGCGCTTTGCCAGCGGGTAGAGCAGGCAATTCGTGAAGAGATTCCGCGCAGCGAAGTGAACACCATTCTGGACAACGTGGGCATGCCGTACAGCGGCATCAATTTGACGTACAGCAACAGTGGAGTGATCGGTACCTCGGATGCCGAGATTCTAGTCTCCCTGAACCCAGAGCATCGTCCGTCACCCGAGTACATCCGCGAACTTCGCCGCAACCTGCCGAAACAGTTCCCGGGCACGCAGTTCTTCTTCCAGCCTGCCGATATTGTCGGGCAGATTTTGAACTTTGGGCTGCCGTCAGCGATCGACATTCAGCTCGTCGGGGCGGACATGGGCGGAAATTACAAGATCGCCAATGAAATGGTCGCGCGCATCCGGCGGGTTCCCGGTGCAGCGGATGTGCACATTCAGCAAGCCCTGGATGAGCCGATCGTAAAGGTGGATGTAGACAGGACCAAGGCGCAGGAGATGGGCTTAACGCAAGCAAACGTAGCCAGCGACGCCCTCGTTGCGCTCACCACCAGCTTTCAGACCGCACCCAGTTTCTGGCTGAGCCCGCAAGGGGTGAGCTATTCGGTGGTCACGCAAACGCCGCAATACCGAATGAACACTTTGGGTGATTTTCGAAACATTCCTATTTCCGGCGGCAACCTTACGCAACCCGAAATCCTGGGCAATCTTGCGAATATTCGGCGCGGTCAATCGCCGGCCGTAGTCAGCCATTACGACATTCAACGGGTAATTGATATCTACGCCGCGGGCCAGGGCCGCGATCTGGGCGGCATCGCCTCCGATGTGAACAAGATCATGGACGAATACCGCGGCAAGCTCCCACGCGGGAGTTTTATGGTGGAGCGCGGCCAGGTAGAAACCATGCGCTCCGCTTTTCGGGGTTTGGGCTACGGCATTCTGTTTGCCGTAATTCTCGTGTACTTGCTGATGGTGGTGAACTTCCAGTCCTGGTTGGATCCTTTCATCATCATCACCGCGTTGCCCGCGGCATTGGCAGGAATTGTCTGGATGCTTTTCATCACACGCACGACGCTCAACGTTCCCTCCTTGATGGGCGCGATCATGTGCATCGGCGTGGCCACCTCAAACAGTATTTTGCTGGTGACCTTTGCGACTGGTGAACTCAAGGAAGGCCAGAACTCGATCGACGCGGCCTTGCGTGCCGGGCTCGTGCGCATACGCCCGGTCATCATGACGGCTCTGGCCATGATTATTGGAATGGTGCCCATGGCCATGGGTATCGGAGAGGGCGCCGAGCAAAATGCTCCTCTCGGACGCGCGGTGATCGGTGGCTTAGTACTCGCCACCGTCGCCACGCTGTTTTTCGTGCCGGTAATTTTTAGCTATCTGCACCGCGCGGGGTATCATCGGCTTGCCACCGAAGAAGGAGAGCCGGAGTTTGGCCGTTAGGGACGAAGGCATAGGCAAGTTGCAAGAAGGCAAAAGGAGCAAATGAACAAATGGCGAGGGTCACCTTAAACGAGGAAGAGGGGGCAGTGGCGGTAGCGAATCGTCCCACGGAGCCATCGGATCCAAAGCATTGGTCGAAGGCGGGAAAAAGTGTCGCTATTCTGTCCATCGTGGCCGCCATCTTCTTTGCAATCGCCCTGATGCTTGGACTGGGTCATCAGCGCGCCGTGCGCGCCGGACTTGCCGCCGACGCACGCGAACAGGCCCGTACTCCCGTTAGCGTCACGCATCCGCAGTTGAATTCCTCGCAACTCAGTGTCACGTTCCCCGCCAACATTCAGGCCTACGTCGAGACCCCTATCTACGCCCGCACCAACGGTTACATCCGGCGCTGGTTGGTGGATCTCGGCGCGCGCGTCACTCGCGGCCAACTTCTGGCGGAAATCGAAACCCCGGAACTGGATCAGCAGTTGCGTCAGGCACAGGCCGCGCAAGCACAAGCCCAGGCCAACCTGGACCTGGCCCGTTCTACCGCTGCTCGCTATCAGGACTTGTTGAAAAACGACGCGGTCTCCAAGCAGGACACGGACCAGGCCATGGGTACTTTGCATGCTCTTGAGGCGAATCTGAAAGCCGCGATCGCCAACGTAGATCAGTTGAAAGAGTTGCAGTCCTTCGAGAAAGTCACCGCCCCTTTCTCCGGCACCATTACCGCGCGTTACATCGATACCGGCGCATTGATTGCTTCCGGCACTAACACGATTCTGTTCCGCTTGGCCGACATCTCGACTCTGCGCGTTTATGCCAATGTACCGGAGGCCGACAGCAAAGACATTTCGCCTGGAGTTACCGTTGATGTGGTGACTCCGGAGGTGCACGGAGACAAATTCCCGGGCCAGGTCGTCCGCACAGCGGGCGCGATTGACCCTGCTTCCCGCACGCTGCTCACCGAGATTCGCGTGCCCAATCCAAAACTGGCGTTAGTACCTGGAGAGTTCGGCGAAGTCACCTTCCATCTTCGTAACGCCAAGCCCACGCTGATCATTCCTGCCAGTACGGTACTGTTCCGCGCGGAGGGCACGCAGGTGGCGCTCGTGCAGAAAGACGGCAGCGTCCACGTCCAGAATATTCAGATCGGCCGCGACCTCGGCAATACCGTCGAAGTGCTTTCTGGCCTTACGCCAACCGACTCTGTGATCGAGAATCCCTCAGATGCGATCACTGACGGAAGTTTGGTGTCTGTGCAACAGCCGCGCGCAGAATAAGTGCCAGATCGCAGCCGCCAAGACACCCACCAATCTTGTCGCAGTTGTGCATGTGCGTCCGCGTGGCCCAACCATCACAGCGGTGAGCTTGCGCTGGTGCTATCAAATAAAGTGGAACTAGCCTCTCCTACCTGACGTTTACAAGGAGGCGATATGTCAAATGCCGCGGCAACTTTGGGTCTTGGACCGCGATCGGTTCTGATTGCCACTGATTTCTCTGAAGCATCCCAAAAACCCCTTCGCCATGCTCTAATCATTGCCCGTCATTTTGGAGCGAAATTCCATCTCGCGCATGTCGTTTCCTCGATCGGATATACGCTCGCCGGCCCGCCAGCCTTGAATTTGGCCTGCGAAGCCGCGTCCAGGGACGCGCAAAAGCTCGAGCAGGAACTCGTTGACCATGGTTGGCTCGCTGGGATGGAGCATGAATTCCTGGTCCGGGAAGGCATTGTCTGGCAAGAGTTAGAGACGCTAGTTCGCGAGAAACATGCTGACCTGTTAGTGATCGGCACTCATGGACGGAAGGGACTGGGCAAGCTGCTTCTAGGATCCGTCGCGGAACACCTCTTCCGCCACGCCGATTGTCTGGTGCTCACCGTAGGTCCACGTTCCTTTCAAAACTCCTCGCTCGAGAACCTCAACGCACCTCGGACCTACTTGTTCGCGACAGATTTTGGCCCGGCCTCTTCGCACGCTTTGCCGTACGCCATCTCTTTTGCGAACCGTTTCAAAGCAAAGCTCGTCCTGTTTCATGTCGCGCCGACAATGCCCATCCCGGAAGGGTTTCATTGGTCCAAAACGACCACGGACCCTGGCCTGCTGCGAGATGCTGCGCGCAGCACTGCTCTTACGATGCTCCAGGAATTGCTCCCTCAGAACAGTCCGCTAACCGTAAAACCTGAATTCGTCGTCAAATTCGGAGAGCCCAGTGCAAAAATCCTGCACGCCGCCGCGACCTTGAAAGTCGATCTCATTATCATGGGATTAAATCGCTCAAAATACATCGACGCTTCCGCTCATATGCCATGGGCCACGGCTTATGAAGTCGTATGCGGGGCTACCTGTCCGGTCTTAACCGCGAGAAGTTGATCCGATTGAGATTACTTCTGGCAACAGCTAGATGCCGTAGTTCACGTCGCGTAGACCGTCTTTGTAGGCTTCGCGCGCTTCGCTAGCTTTTCTTTGCGCGTCTTGCTCCCTGAAGTGGGTGTCATCCCATTTCTCCATCGCCACCATCGAATGGTCGGGAGTCGCCAATGCTTCTTCGGCGCGGATCGCGTTCACCCATTCGTCGACAGCTTTCTTGTAGGCAAGACGAAGTTGGTCAAGGTCGGCTTTGCTCATAGCGCGACCACAGTAGTTTCTTCGCTCCTTTGCGTCAACGGGCAGTAACGAATTTTAACGGGAAATTAATACTAGCGGGGCAGCGCTCCTTCTCACTGTGGCAGACCGCCGCCTCTTCCAACGAGCACGCGCAAGGTGACGCTGCCGACCGGTCGCCCGCTCGCCTCGGCCTTCCAGACAATTTCTTGCCATCCAAGTTCTCCGGCGGGAGGAGCCACCAGAACGGATTGCGCAGGATATACCCCACCCGGGCCTATGGTATATCGCGCCGATCCTGATGTTTCGGTCCACCCCTTTGGTAGCGACACCGTCAGAGTGACTTCTTCCGCGTTCGCCGTCGCGTTGCGGATCAGCAATGGAACATGCAGCATGCCTCCCCAACCGACGGCAAGTTCGGGGACCGGCAAAAGCTTCGCCAGATGTTCGATATCGTGGGCCTTCCAGAACTCCTTGTAAAATACCCATGGTCCGCCCATCTCCAGGGCCATTCCTTCTGGAATCTGGGGTTCATATCCACGCACACGCGCAAACGTCACCGCGCCAGGCTGCACACCCTCAAAAATATCGCCGGTAACGCTGCTGGTGATAACGGATTTTCCAAAGATGAACCAAACGGGTTGCTCGAAATCGCTGAAATCTCCTTTAGCTATGCTGTCTTTCCCGAGGCTGCCTTCCTGTGTCAGGTAGAAAACCTGTTCTTCGGCGGCAATTTGGCCATAAGAAACATGACGCGACGGCGAAATAGCCGACGTGAGATATTCGGGTCCCGCACCTTTCACAAAATTTGCCCGATACGGCGACGCGACCTTTGGATCGTGCCAGTATTGCGAGTAGTTTTCGAATGCATCCGTCATGTAATAAATCTTCTTGGGCTGCCAGGGACGCAGCCCTTCCGTCAGGTTCGCCATGCCGTGCAGATCGCGCGGAGCCGAAATTTGTTCCGGGAAGGCCGTGGGATTCCCGGCAAGATCGAATGCCTCCGTGGCGATAACTCCTGCTGCTTGATGATCGCCGTGATTTTCTCCGGCCACCTGATCCGGCAGCATGGTCACAATCACTTCGGCCCGGGTTAACCGGACCAGGCGGACCACCTCGTCCAAGGTGCGGCCATGACCCCACCGATCGAGCGACCATAGAACATCCTGCCCGGGAGTATCGTGATTGCCCAGGAACCATACGTTCGTAATGCCCAGCGACTCGAGTGCTCGCCGCGCTTCCAGAATCCGCACTTGGCCCAACGCGGCGCCCGCCTCGGACGCGATTTCGTTTCCCCCACCGTCACCCTGTGTGCACACAATTGCAGCGATCCGCTTGTGCTCGTCGAAGCTCGCCCTCGCCAGATAACCGGAGATCAGCGCATCGTCATCGGGATGGCCGACAATCAACAGAATATCGGCTTTGTAGCGTTCATCCGGACCTGGGTAGGAAGGCGCTTTAGGGAGTTGCGCGTTCACGCTACAGACAAAGACAAGAGTCGCAAGCACACCAAGAGTAACAAAACATCGTCTCATCCATCCTCCTGCAAATCGCGCGCTTTAGCGGGTAAGATTCTGCCCAAACCCGGCTTTGAATAGAATCCGTGACAATCGCCTGAGCGGTTTTGCAATTTGTTGACAGCCAACCGACCACGTCGTGACACACGCAAGCGGAACTTCAAACAAGCTGCCTACCTCACAATCCTGGCCTCTTGCGATTCTTCAATACTATCGCAGCTGGCCATCGACTGTTGTGAACCAGAGTGTGAGCTTTGTTCCGGCGACCCGCCCGGCACTAAATCTTCGAAGGAGAATTGCGAATGCAGAAAAGATACCTGATGCAAATTTTGTTCAGTGCGGTCTTTCTGGCACTTGCCGCGTTGCCCACTTTTGCGGACGACGATGGCTCGGTCTTGAAGAAGTTTAAGAACATCTCCACCGTGGCGTCCACCGTGCCCGCCAACGGCGACGTCAATCCCTACGGCATCGTCCGTGTCGAGCGAAGCATCGGTCATTTGTACAAGGACCACATCCTGGTCAGCAACTTTAACAATGCTCCTACCGGCGCTGCTCCCGGTGGCCTCCAAGGCACGGGCACAACCATTGTTGACATCGCCCCAGACGGCACCCTCAGTCTTTTTGCGCAAATCGATGCCGGCTCGCTTCCCGGTCCCTGCCCCGGCGGTGTCGGACTAACCACCGCTCTCGCCGTTTTCCGCAGTGGATGGGTTATTGTCGGCAGCCTTCCCACCTCCGATGGCATGTCAGATACCGCTCAACCCGGTTGCCTGCTCGTATTGGACAGTTACGGCCATGTCGCCGAGACCTTCAGTGGCACTCCCATCGATGGCCCTTGGGATATGACCTGGCTGGAAGCAGGCGACGACGCCGTGCTCTTCGTTACCAACGTGCTCAACGGCACCGTTGCTGGAGGTGGAAGTAATGTCGATCAGGGTACGGTGGTGCGCATCAATCTGGAACTTTCCGAGCACCACATGCCCTCCATCGAATCGATAACCGTGATCGGCTCGGGTTTTCCAGAGCACTCCGATCCCGCCGCTCTGGTCGTGGGACCGACGGGAGTGGCCTTGAGCCCCAACTCCGACGGTGATCACGATAGCCTTTCGTGCAAAGGCTTCGATCACGATGATCGTGTCCTCTACGTCGCCGACACGGTGAACAATCGCGTCGCCGCCATCCACCACGCTCTGTGCCGCAAAAATTCAGATGGCACGGGCGACACCCTTTCTGTCGGCGGCTTTCTCAATGGTCCATTGGGCCTGACTGTCACGCCGGAAGATCACATCCTCACGGTGAACGCCGGTGATGGCTTCGTTACAGAGATTACGCCCTGGGGGCATCAAATTGGACATACGCTCCTGGACAGCAGCGGAATGCCGCAAGGCGCGGGTGCGTTGTTCGGCTTGATCTTCGTGCCAAACCTCGGCATTTATTACGTCGACGACGCCGCGAATACACTGAATTTACTTCGCTAGGAATGCTAAGCGTGCGGCGGAATTGCTCCCGTGGGGAACGGTTTGCTGTAAACGGGAAGCAAGTCCGCCGCACGAATTCCGCCCATGTTCAATCGGGTTGAAACATTGCTTCGGTATCGTTCCTGCATTACACCTTTCAAATCGGGACATTGCCCCTGTTTTCGGCATGGCGGCCGCTGATCTGATTTTCTCCCACTTACGTATCTTCCCTGCAGCGTAACACTTCCGGAACCTTGGCTGTTTCGCCTTTCTCTCTGTGTGGCACCGCCCGTGCTCATCCAAATGCTGCCAACTTGGGAGGCGGAATTGTCGAGGCACGATGACACGTGGGATTCCGACGCTGTTCTTTGTGGTTTTTCTTCCGATGGCGGCGCAAGCGCAGACTTCTGACGAGCACTCTACGTCGAGTTCCCCTGCTACTACAACAACACAACAAGCCATGCCAGATGCGAATTCAAATCAGCCGCCGCTTCCGCCGGTCACACTGAAACGCCGCGTCAGTATTCCGGAACCTCCGCAGCCGAAAATCGAAGATGAGCGACAAACGTGTCCCGGTGGCAACGGCAAGCCTTGTGCCGTTCTCGGCGGCAGACTCTACTTCTCGGATAGCTTCAGGCTCTCGCAACACAGCGAGTCGTGGTCCGCGGCCGCGACTTCTCCAGGGATGCTGCTCTCGCTCGGCCTGCTGACCGCCGCCACTATTGCGGACCTTGAGACCACACAGTCCTGCATCCATGCGCGAACTTGCAAGGAAGGCAATCCGTTGCTGGGTCAATCGAGGACCCGGGCTTACTCCGTCGCCCTGTCGGTCAATTCCGTCGCGTTTTGGGCCGCGGCTGAGCAGAAGCGCCATGGCCACGGCGTCGCTCCCTTTTTTATTTTGTGGTCCGGCACCGCGCTGCACTCCCTGCTGGCGGCTCACAATTCGGCGCTGGCGACGAAATGAGCCCGGCATGAAACACATCAGACCAGCCATCCCGTGCATCGTCCTCGGACTGTTGCTTCCATTCAACGCCGTCAATGCCGGCCCCAAAAAGGCGGCCGCCGCGAAGATCCTTCCGAAAAATCCCATCATAGTCTCTGCCCGGCGCATAAACGGCAAAATCGAATACAGCATCGGGAACCTCCGCTATTCAAAAACGAGCCTGGGTGAATCCATCGGAGAGATGCGCCTTACCGCCAGTCCCGATTCGGACGTGGCGATTGTCCTGGAAGACTCCATGGCCCTGTCCGACATCAAAGAAGTGCCGGAGATGGCGCTATCGGCCGGCTTCAAGAATGTGCGTGTGTTCGTCTACTGGAAAGGTTCTGGCAATATGGCGGAGCTTTTCTTCGGTCCCGTGGTGAAACATGATCTGCACCACCTGCCGGATTGAAATTTCTCTCTGAGCTTACGAACTGTTATGGACCGGGGGTCTAAACCTTAGGCGGTGCAGTCACATTCGAATCAGTCGGCATGAGTTCTCCCGCCGCTTTCGAAATGCGCCTTTCGCAGGAAGACCATTCATCATAGCGGCACTGCCCTTTGCGGCAGTCAAATTCACACAGCGCGATCTCTGCCGGGACGTTACCGACCAACCGGCTGGCGAATCTCTTCCAAAGCTCGAGCAGTGAACGGAAAACGTTCTTGGGGTCCGTCGGCATAGGGGCCTTCAACCGAATAATCTCGAAGGGCCAGTAGGGTATCCCAAGGATCGGTGAGTGGCAAGAGCGTATTACCAGTTATTCTTAGCTATTATCTTAACCAGTAAATAACTATCAGCAAGACTTCCTGCGTAGATGAATCCCTCTTCGCAAGAGGCAGGGTCACAGTGGCGGACCGCCTCAGAAGGCGGCCCCTACGTCCGCGAGTTCTGCGGTCTCTGTGGTGAACTCTGGCCGTTAGGAACTCAGTCGCTTCCCGCCGGCTTCGGTAGCTCGCCCCCCGCTGCTGGACTCGTCGCGCGAATCAAAATCGGCCACCGCGGGAACGCATAATTCCCCGCCACATCATCAATCACGTTGATCTGACACGTGTAGAATCCCGGCTTCAACGATTCCAGCGGAATCTCCATCTGGAACACCACCGCCTTGCGATCGGGCGCGGTGATTTCCTGCGCCAGCACCGCTTTCGTCTCGTATACTTTCGCGTCTCCCTGCAAAAATTCAATGCTAGTCAACACCCGCACAGTTTGGTGGTCGTTTTTGGCTTGCCCGCCGTTTTCCCCTTTGCCCGCCTTCGCTTTCGCTGAGTCATACACCTCATATTGCAGGTACAGCTTCTGATCCTGCTGGAACACATGGGTTACGCTGGGTACCAACTCCGTCTGCTCGGTGATCAACGGCTGAAATTTTGTTTTCTTCGCGGTGGATGGCACCCGCTGGCTGCTCAACACCACCGTGCTCATGCGCAGCGGCGCCTTGCGCAAATCGGGGATGCGCACGTCCGTCTCGAACGAGCCCATCCGTCCCGTGCTGTTCTCCCGCACCACAAATTTCAAGTGATAATTTCCCGGCGCCAGGATGAATCCTGTGTTGTACTGCACATTCTTCCGCCGCACCTGTTGCGCGCTGTCCACTGCCAGCTTCACGGTATCCCGCAAACGGCCCACCGGCAGCTTCCCGCCCTCGAGCACCTGCCCGATGATGTCAATCGTCGCATTATCCTTGTCTTTTTCCTGCACAAACGGAATCTGCGAACCCGGAATCACCAGCGACACGGACAGATAATAATGGGAATCATCCTGCCGGAAGTACGCCGCGCCCGCGTATACCGCCACGTCCGTCTGTGACAGTTCCGCAACCAACTCGTCTTCCAACTGTTCTTCGCGATCGGTTTGCTTCATGTGCTGGTAGTCGCGATCCGCGTAGTATCCCGCCCGGTATTCCAGCTTCACGTCCGCGCGATTCACCTGAACTTTTAGCCGCCGGTAATGGCCATCTTTGAGATGATTGCTGCTCGTATAGCCCAGAACGTAATACGCCGAAGTGTCCTTCTGCACCACAGAGAAGACGCCGCTCAAGTCGTTCGTGTCCATGAATGCTTTCCCGCCCGTATCCGCTGCCAGCGAATACAAGGTTTCCTGTGACGCATCGTTGCCATTCAAATCGTTTAACACAGACGCGCCGCTATAGGCGGATTGCCCGTGCAAGCTGGCGGATTGCGCCTGCCCGCCGGGAGGAAACGCGCTCAGTCCGCGCACATCCACGGGATAAATCGAAACGTTCGCGCGCACCGCCGCTGCTGTCGCCGCGCGCAACGCCGACTGGTTGTCCACGCCCGATTGCGTGATGCCGTTGCTGAAATAGATCAAGCTCTTCTTCTGCGGAATCTTTCCCATCGCCTGCATCACCGATTCCAGCGCCAGCAGCTTGCGATCCGCGCTGAACGTGTTGTAGTCCGTATCGTCCGCCGTGTACGACCCGCTGGTCTCCGCTGCTCCTTCGGAACTTCCCGTGCTCCCGTTCTCGAACCCTTGCCCCTCGCTGGAGTTGTACGAGGAAAGCTTCGCCAGGATTTTGTCCTTGTCATCCGTGAAGTCCAGGTCCAACTGCAGATTCGTGTCCAGCGACATAAGCGCGATCATGTCCGCAGGCTGCATTTTGCCTTGCACGTATTTCTTTCCCGCATCGACCGCGCGATCGATGTCCTCCGGTTGCATCGCCGAAAAATCGAAAAACATCAGCATCAGCCGGCGGTCTCGCGCGTCCAGGCTCTTTTGCACCTTCGAATTCAGCAGCCCGCCCGGCCCGGCAGAACCGGTCACGATTGTTCCCGCCGCTCCCGCCATGGCCATTTCGTCGACCTTCTCGAAATCAAAGCTCGCCAGCTCCTGCTTTTTTCCATCCTCGAAAACGGTGAAGTCTTCGCGCTTCAGATCCTTGATCAGGTTTCCATGCTTATCGCGTGCCACCACGTTCACCAGCACAATTTCAGTCGAAACTCTCAGCCGGCCTCCGCTTGCGACCGGGGTTTGCGGTTGCTGCTGCGCTAGCAGATTTGTGGCCATGGACCACGCCATCAGCAGCGCTGTCGTCACCCTCCCAATTTTCGCTTTCCTGCTCATCGCTTCAATCCTCGGCAACCGCTGAACGACCTCTCGCCGTCATTCCTAGCGAAGCGAGGAATCCCTCTTGGATTGAAGAGTCGGGAAAATCGCAACCCTGGAATGACGAATTTGTGTCTGGATATCATTTGTTAGAAGCGGAACCTCATAATCATCGTGACGCGCCGCATATTGCTTACGCCAGTGACTTGTCCGTAGGTGATGGAGTTCACCACAGTGTTGATGTTCGAAAAATATGGCGTATTGAAAATATTGTTGGCCTGCAGCCGCAACTCCAGCGAGCGCGATTCACGGATGGTAATGGTCTTGTTGATCGCTGAATCAAATGTGAATTGCGAGGGTCCTTCGATAATGTTGCGCCCGGCGTCTCCATACACCGTTCCTCCAGCGCACGCCGGCTGTCCCGTGATACAAAACGCGGAAGTATTGAACCATTCTTTTGTCGTTGGGTTCGGAACGCTGAACGATTGCCCCGAGACCACATTTGCTCGGATGCTCCCACTTACGCCGCGGTTGATGTCCTGCGTTGCTCCAAACACTTGCGGCGTGAAATACAGTCCCGAAGCAATGGTGAAATCCCCGCTCCACTGCCAGCCGCCAAGCACATGCGAGATCGCCCCTTTGGTGAGAAATCGCCGCCCATCTCCAAACGGCAAATCATAGATCCAGTTCCCGGTAAATCTGTGCTTCTGGTCGAAACTGGAAAGCCCTCGTTGCGCCGGAAGATCGAAAGGATTCTGCGCCACCACCGTTCCTCCGCCACCGATCGAAGACGCATCGTCAATGGACTTGGAGAACACATAGACCCCGCCCAATCCCAATCCCTTCGACATTCTTTTCCGCACACGAACCGAGCCGGCGTGCAGGATCGAATTCCCTTCGGAGGACTCGTAGATAAAAGGCGCAGCGGCCTCCGTTGAGCCACAGGTCTGCGGGGTTACGGTAGTACACGATGGCACCAGCGCTCGTTCCGTATCCAATCGCGTTCCCTTCGCCCCGTTATAGCCCACGTTGAGCTGCACGTTGCCGGGAAGTTGCCGTTGGATATCCACATTCCAGATCTGTACGTAGCCTAGCCGATAGTTTGGGTCCAGCGCATAGTTGTTCGTAACTCCGGGTAAGGAACTACCCGGGAAACCATTCTCAAGGGTAAGCGGGCTCGCGCCTGGGTTTGCCACGTCCGGCACCGAATTCGTCTGGGTATTCGCAAACGGTGGCTGGAACGCAAAATTGCGAATGAACGTGCCATACTGCGCCAGGTTGTAATTGATTCCGTAACCCGCACGCACGACGGTGTTTTTGTTGGCACGCCAGGCCAACCCAAGCCGCGGGGCCCAATTATTCTTGTCTGGCCGCACCAGCGAGTTTGGAAAACTGCCCGAATACGGTCCTGATTCCCCCGCCAGCACCTGAAACGCAGTGATAGATTCTGGACTGAAGCGGGTGTCGAGATTGGCGATGCGGTTCTCGGCTTCTGTGAAGGGACTGATGTATTCGTACCGCAGCCCCAGGTTCAAAGACAATTTCGCAAAAATCCGCCAGTCATCTTGAACGAAACCATCGTAAGAATTCGCGCGAAACTCGTAATCGGTCGTTCCCGACTGCAGGCTGGTCTGTTGCGGCAAGCCCAACAGGAAGTCCGCAAAATCGTATCCTGTCCCTGGAATCGCCTGCGTGCTTCCCGGCAAATATTCCGAGGTGGCAAAACCCGTGAATATGAAACTGCCTTCGGCATTTCGCGCGGAACGGAAGCCCTGCAGGATCCGCCGGTAATCCCCGCCGAAACGCACATTATGTTTTCCGTGGTTCCAGATCACCGTATCGGAGATGGTGTAAGTCTGGTCGAGTTCTCGGCTAGGAATCGGCCCGTTGAAGCCTGTGAAGCTGTTGAACGAAATTCCGGGCAAGCCCCAATTGAAGGGGTCGGTCGAAATCCCCGTGATGCCCGCATTTCCGGCCACATCGGTCACGCCGGAGTAAAGATTCGTCGTTGAAGTGCGGTTGTGATTGTAGGTGAAACTCAGCGAGTTGGTGATTTTTCCTTTGCCGTAAGTCCATCTCGCATTCCCGTTCCATCCCTGCGTGTTGGTGCTGCCGGCAAGCGAGGGGAAAGGATTCACAAGTGCGTTTGTGGCGCGAGACCAGTTGAAGCCCACGCTCAAATTGTTTCTCGGCCCCCGGCGACCTCCGCCTCGGCCACCACCGCCGGGACCGATTACGACCGGCCCAAATCCAGGACCTCCGCCGCTGACGAAATTGTGGATCAATCGCAGGCTCAGATTGTCGGTATCACTCTCGTCCGAAGTAATGTAGTGGAAATTCTGTGTTGTGCCCGGCAGATTCGGCAAGGGAATGTACGGAAGCAGCGCGGTTGCTGCGGAACTGAATTGGCTCGGGTCAATCGTGTTATTAGCGAAGGGCAAGCCGGTCGTTGGATTATAGATAACGATGGGCCCATTCTTGTCCGTCAGGCCGGAGAAATTACCATTGCGTTCGGCCTGCGTAGGAACGGTGCTAAACGCATCGTAAGGAGTGCTGCCTCGCGTGCCATTCCATCCGACGGTAAAGAATGTGGTCTTGCTCCAGTCAAACAGGCCCGGAATCTTCAGCGGACCGCCAACGAAAGCGCCAAATCGCAATTGGTTGTAACTTGCTTTGGCCGCTTCCTGCCCGGAGAGCGAATACGACTGCGCGTCCAAGCCGGAGTTGTCGTCCTGCAAGTACAGAAAACCGTGTGGCTGATTCACATTGAAGTTGCGGCCAAAACGACCCATGGCGATTGGCCCGCCCCCGCCGGGACCACCGCCGAAACCACCTCCCGGCCCGCCCATCGGGCCGAACGCGGTGTTCCCCTCTCTTTGGGCGCGTTCACGAAATTCCTGGATGCGCTGCTGAAGATCGTCTTCGCTGCCGCTGCCGAAATCCTGGCTGCGTCCCTGCGCGCCCGCCACACTTACCGATTCGGTGGCAATATCCGCGCCGGCGCCATTCATCGGCAGGCTCGAAAGATCGCTTGCGCTTACCGTGCCATTGCCATTGCCGTTTCCCGAGTCGCCCAAACTGGAGAGTCCGCCCACTACAGCGAGATTCTGGAAGCCGCGGCCTGCGGTCGCCGCAGCGCTTTCGCGAGTGGCTTGCTCTTCTTGCTGTTGACGCGAAGCCAGCAGCAGCTCTGCATCCACTTTACCTGCGGGATTTTGCGGATTGAGCACGACTTCCTGAGTCAGGGTCGCGAATCCCATGAATTCCATTTTGATGACGTAGCGTCCCCGGGGCACCGCTTTGAACACAAATGAGCCATCGACTGCCGTGGCCACACTCAGTTTTTTTCCGGTGAGGGTGTTTGCCGCGGTGACGCTCACTCCGGGGAGCGGGGTCTTTCCGCTTTTGACGGTGCCGGAAATTTGAAAAGTTGTGGTGTCGGAAGCAGAAGTTCCGTGTGGCGGCGGCTTTACGCCGCCGGGCTGAGTTTGATCCTGCGCGAGTCCGAGGCAGACCAGCAACACTGCGCAGATGAGCGCCACACAGATCAGCACCACGATTCCGCGCAGAACACCTTTCAATTCGACTACTCCTGAGGTTTCGGAGCCGTGGACGCCGGACTATCCGGTTTTGCGGCGTTGCCTTGGGACATCCTTTCCTGCATGCGCTGCCATTGCTCCGAACTCATAACCATAACGCCCTTGGGGACAAACGTCTCATTCTGCACCGCACCACGAGCCATCACATGGTCGCCCACTTTGATGTCGGCCATGGTGATGCTGTCTCGGCCTCGGCGCAGGGAAGCTTCCTCGTTCAGTTCCAGAACTTGCGTGACGTTATCCGTGCGCAGCACAGTGATTTTCGGCGCGTCGATGGATTTCACTTCGCCCGCGACATAATCTTTCCCGAGCGTCCCCACCATCATCATTCCCCCGCCAGGACGCCCGCCGGGGCCACCACCCGGACCGCCCGTGCGCGTACCAATCATCCTTGCCGTAACCGTGTGATCCGCATTCTCCTCGCCGCGGACCACCACGGTATCGCCGACTTTGAAGTCCGAAACTTTAGCGGTCTCGCGATCCTTGCGGAACTCGGTCTGCGCCGTCAGCTTGACGGTCACAGCCTGCCCGTCCGGACCCGTGATATCAATCGCACCGTCGCGGATGGCAGTGATTTTTCCGAAGAGCGGTCTGGCTCCGCCTTCGCGCCCTTCTGCTTGCCCTGGACCTTGCTGCGGTGGAGGGCCGGATGGAGCATCCTGCGCCTGCGCCAAAGTTACGCCCACGATTCCGAACAAACTGAGAAAAAGAAACAGTCGGATTCTGCGATTCACATTACACCTCTCGTTTCGTTATAGGTCCGCAATTACTTACTTCTTAGACGCGCACGGAGTGTCCCGCGTAACTAAGGCGTAGGCAGAAGATGGCGGCTACCTCAGTAAGTGTTCCCGGAATGAACGTGGAAGGTTCCCCGCTGGGGGCGTAGCGCTGACCTTATGCCAGCGTTTACCAGGGCAGGTGCCTTGGCATCCTACGAACCCGCGCCTTCAGTGTCGCCCACGCTGAAATACGTGCAGTCTGGATGGTGAAACGCGAGCGCGCTCACGCTGGCTTCCGGATCCATCATGAAACCTTCGGTCAGTTGTACGCCGATTTCATCGGGCCGCAGCAATTTCCATATCCCGGCTTGGTCTTCCAGGTCGGGGCAGGCCGGATAGCCGAAACTGTAGCGTTTGCCGCGATAGCGCGAAGTGAATCGCTGCGCCATGGTTAACTCAGGCGGATCGGGAAAGCCCCAATCTTCACGAATTCGGCGATGCAGCCATTCGGCGCAAGCTTCCGCGGATTCAATGGCCAGTGCTTGCAGCCCGTGGGATTTGAAGTAGTAGCCGTCGTGCTTGGCTTTTTCTGCCCGCTCGCGAATGCCTTCGCCGGCTGTGACAACAAATACCGCGATGTGATCGCGCTTGCCATCTTTGGCAGCAAGGACGTAGTCGCTCAGGCACAATTGGTCGCCGGTTTTCTGGCGCTTGAATTGCCAAGTGTGCAACGGATTTTTGCCGGCTGGCGCGAAGAGATGCAACGCATCTCCGTCCGGCTCGGTTTCAAAGAACTGCCAAACGGCGCGCACCTTCATGAAGGTGGCCGCTTCGTTCTTCACTTCTTCCATTTCGTTGAACAGTTCTACTGCTTTCGATTCGCGAGCCGCCAAATGCTTCTCGAAATCGCCGCGATATCCCATGTGCCGGCCGTAGAGCATGAACGGATTGATGTAACTCCACACTTCGCGCAGATCGGGCACCAGCCGCACTTTGCGGTCCAGGGACGCTACGGCGGGAGTGGGCAAGTCCGTGCGCACCTTGGGTGAATGCTTCACCGCAGGCTTTTCGACGACCTTGACCGTGGCGGTCACGCTCACGCCATTGCCGGAGCTTGCGTGTTGAGCAAGCACGCGTTCTCTCGCCGCGGGATCCATAAGTTCATTCATCAACCGCAGCCCGGTCATGGCGTCCTTGGCATAGCAGACGGCGCCGCCATAGCTGGGGGCTATCTTCTGCTCCGTGAATTTTGCGCTCAGCGCGGCTCCGCCGACCAGCAACGGCACGCCTATCCCCGCGTCCTTCAGATCGTTCGCGGTGATCACCATCTGCTGCGCGCTTTTTACCAGCAGGCCGGAAAGTCCGATGGCGTCCGGATGATGCGACTGGAACGCCTTGATCAGATCCTCAGGTGGAATCTTGATGCCAAGATTTACAACGTCGAAGCCATTATTCTTCAGGATGATTTCGACCAGGTTCTTGCCAATGTCATGGACGTCGCCCTTCACCGTTGCGAGAATCACTTTTCCACGCTTGGCGGTGTCCGCCTTCTCCATGAACTGTTCGAGATGGTTGACCGCAGCTTTCATCGCTTCCGCCGATTGCAGCACTTCCGCAACAATCAACTCGTTGGCGTTGAACAGGCGGCCTACCTCGGCCATCCCCTGCATCAGAGGACCGTTAATAATGTCCAGCGGAGCAGTGCCTTCCGCGCGCTTGCGTTCCAGGTCTTCGACCAATCCATCGCGCGTGCCCTCGATGATGTAGTTGGCCAAACGCTGGTCGAGCGGCTGGTCTTCTTTCTTGATCTTTTCTTTCTTGGTGGCGGTGCGGAAATGTTCAGCAATTGCCGCGATGTGAAACTGATTGACGGCGGTTTTTTGCTCTTTGCTCTGCTGGCGCCAATCTGGCGGAAGGTTCCGTAGCAATTCGGCCTGCGGATGGCCCTCGGGGATTTCCTTCGGAGCATGCTGAAACAATAGGTCTTCGGCCAGTCGGCGTTCGTGCTCGGGAATAGAAGCGAAACGCTCTAGCTTTTCCGCATTCACAATCGCCAGATCCAGCCCAGCCTTCGTGCAATAGTAAAGAAATACGGAGTTCACGACCTCGCGGGCCCCTGCCGGTAATCCGAACGATACGTTGGAAATGCCCAGAATTGTGCGCGTGTCCGGCAAGGCTTTCTTGATCAAGCGGATGCCTTCCATGGTTTCGACGGCGCCGCCGATGTAGTTTTCATCACCAGTCGCGCACGGGAAAACCAAGGGATCGAACACGATATCTTCCGGGGCAATCCCATATTTCTTGGTGAGGAGTTCATAAGAGCGTTGGGCAATCGCAAGCTTGCGTTCGCGTGTGAATGCCTGCGCCTGCACCGGGTCTTCGTCGATGCAGCCCACCACGACGGCAGCGCCGTAATCGTGGGCGATGGGCACGACCTTTTCAAATTTCTCTTCGCCATCCTCCAGATTGATAGAGTTGATGATGGCCTTGCCCTGGCAGTAGGTCAGCGCTAGTTTTACGGCGGAGGGATCCGTCGTATCGATCATCACAGGAGTCTTGATCTTGCGGATCAGCTTTTCGTAGAAAACCGGAATGTCTTTTTTCTCGTCGCGCTCGGTGCTTTGCAGGCACACATCGACAATGTGCGCTCCACCCTTTACCTGGCGACGCGCGATCTCCGTGGCTTCTTCCCACTTTTCTTCCGCGATCAGATTCTTGAACAGCCGCGAACCAATCACGTTGGTGCGTTCACCGACGAGCAACGGGCGCGTCTGGTCGTCCGCTTCGATGGTTTCGATTCCGGAGTACACGGCGCGATGCGGTTCCGCCGGTCGCGGCCGCGGTTTCTTTCCCTCCACCATTTGCGCAATGGCCCGAATATGCTTCTCCGTGGTGCCGCAGCAGCCACCTACAAAATTCAGCCAGCCATGGTTCACGAACTTTTCAAGCTGCGCTGCCAGCGTCGTTGGCGTTTCCAGATACTTTCCTTCTTCATCGGGCAAGCCGGCGTTCGGATAGCACGAGACGAACTCACCTGTGAGCGTGCTGAGCGTCCGAATGTGATCAGTCATGAACTCCGGCCCCGTGGCGCAATTCATGCCGAACGCGATCGGATGCGTGTGCCGCAGTGATGCCCACATGGCTTCGACAGTTTGTCCCGCGAGCATCGTGCCCATCGGCTCGATGGTTACGGAAATGACATACGGAACAGGCGCGGCAATTTCCTTGGACAACTTCTGAATCGCCAGAATCGCCGCTTTGATGTTGCGCGTGTCCTGGCAGGTCTCCACTAGCAAAAGATCCGAACCGCCTTCGACCAATCCCTTGGCCTGCACGTAATAGGAATCGAGCAAACCCTCAAAGGTCACACCACCGGTAACAGTGATTGCTTTGGTGGTCGGCCCCATTGACCCGGCAACGAAGCGGGGCTTGCGTGGGTGAGAGAATTCATCGGCAGCCTGGCGCGCCAATTCAGCGCTTCGGCGATTGAGTTCGTGAGCATCGGCCTGCAAGCCATATTCTGCAAGGACCAAAGGAGTGCCGCCAAAACTATCGGTCTCAACGATGTCGGCTCCCGCCTCGAAATATTTGCGGTGAATATCCAAAACCACGTCCGGCCGCGTGCGCACCAGGTTTTCGTTGCAACCCTCGAGCGCCGCTCCTCCGAAGTCGGCGGCGGAAAGATTGCGCTGCTGCAGCATGGTACCCATCGCCCCATCCAGGACCAGGATGCGTTGCGCCAGCAGCTCGCGAAGAGCCTTTTCAGATTCTCTGAGATCCCTCATTCCGCCCTTTTTCTTGTGCTGCCCGTGGCAGCCCGCGTCATCGACTGGTTCCCACCCGCCGCTTTATCTACCTTATTTTACGTGGGTTTACTTGGCGAATCGAATTCATTGGCCGAGCGAATTCCCAGGCTGAACGGGGTTCTATCCTCTTTAACGGGACGCCAAACCCATGAAAATAAGTCTTATCCGTCAGTAACAACTCGTGAACATCGGCGCCCAAGGTCCTTGCCCCTTTCCCTGCCTTTCACTACCCTCAAGTACAGTGAGTACAGTGACTACAGTGGCGACGAAACGCATGTCCTCCAAACTTACAGTCTGTCTGCTCTCGCCGCACCCTCTGGTGCTGAGCGAATTTGAACGCCTGTTGTCCAAGGCATCCCAATTCAAGGTCATCCCCAAGCAGTTGGAATCCACACTGGCGCCGGACCTGCGCAGCCTGGAACCTCCCAAGGCACAGGTGTATGTAATAGATGCGCACGCAGCTCGCCAAGCTACGGGAGCCTTACTGACCAATATTCTGGAGCGCTACCCTGATGCGCGGCTTATCGTTGTCGGGGACCAGGTAAGCGATACCACCAGCTTTTCGCTACTGCGGCTCGGCGTGAAGGGCATCCTTTCTTACGCCGAAGCGCGCGATCAGCTTTCCCGTGCGCTGCCGCTGGTCTCAAACGGTGGCTTCTGGGTGCCTCGTTCCGTGCTTTCCGGCTTCGTGGATTCGATTCTGAGCAGCCAGGGGCGCCGGCTAAAGACCGATGCGGTCACCAACCTGAGCAGGCGCGAACAGGAAGTACTGGATTCCTTGCTGGAGAACTTGTCGAACAAAGAAATCGCCAGCAAGCTGAATATTGCCGAGCGAACTGTAAAGTTCCACGTCTCGAACTTGCTGAACAAATTTGGTGTGCGCCGGCGGGCGGACTTGATCCTGTTGACCTTCCAGCGACGGCTGGCTTCCCAGACTTAACGCGCGGTCACTTCCGGAACAGCGCGGCCCTCAATCACCAATCTGGTAGCGCACAATACACCACAAGGCCTGAACACCATCTTTCCAGGTGATCTTTTTTCCTTCTTCATAGGTGCGCCCGGCGTAGCTGATCGGCACTTCATAGATCCGCCAGTTGCCTTTCGAGACTTTGGCCGTGATTTCCGGCTCAAATCCAAAGCGGTTGGACTTGATCTGGATTTCTTTTAAGACTTCCCGGCGGAACACTTTGTAACACGTCTCCATGTCCGTCAGCTTCAGATTCGTGAAAATATCCGAAAGCAGCGTGAGGAACTTGTTGGCGACGTAGTGCCGGAAGTAGTGCACCCGCTGCGGCCCGCCCAGAAAACGGGAGCCGAACACAACATCGGCGCGGCCGTCGAGGATGGGTTCGAGAAGTTTCGGATAATCGCGGGGATCGTATTCGAGGTCGGCGTCCTGCACGAGCACAACGTCACCGGTGGCGGCGGCAAAACCACGTCGCAGGGCGGCTCCTTTTCCCTGATTCTGTTCCTGAAAAAAGAAGCGAATGTCCTTGAGAGAAAGAGGATCGCCTCCATCGAGAGCGGCTACCTGCGTATCGCCGCTTTGCTGGCTTTTGGCAAGGTTCTGCAAGATCTCTCGCGTACCGTCCTTCGAGCAATCATCCACGACCACGATTTCCTTGCGGACATCGGTATCGAGAACCCGGCGCAGAATCTCAAAAATCGTGTCCTTTTCGTTGTAAACCGGAATAACCACGGAAAGCTTCGGATCGTGCAGGGAGGTTGGCGTACGCCTGGTGTGTGCCATGTGTGTTAACGAGATTGTATAAGGCGTCTTTATCTGCGTAAAGCCTGCCTTCCTTCAGGCTCTATGGTTAAATAGAAACTCGGGATCGACGCCATGACGACGTTCTATATCGAACAATTCGGTTGCCGCGCGACGCAGGCTGATGGGGCCGCTATCGAACGGCAGTTGCGGGAACAAGGCTGCGTGGCTGCGGCCGACGCACGCGGTGCGGATTGCGTGGTGTTGAATACCTGCACGGTGACGGCCGCGGCGGACGCGCAGGCTCGCGATGCCATTCGCAAAATCCATGCGGCCAATCCTGGCACCCGAATCATTGTTACCGGATGTTATGCGCAGCGGGCTCCAGAAGAGGTCGCGGCGCTGCCAGGTGTTACACACGTCGTGGGCAATTCGCACAAACCGGAAATACCTGTGCTGCTGAAGACAATGTCCTTAGTGCCGCTGAGTTCGCCGAGTGAAGATCCGGCACCTTATCATTCCGCGCCTATATTGAGCGGCGATATTTTTGCGCTTTCAGACGTGCTGGTGGCGCCCGTCCTTGGTGGAGAAGGGAATCACACGCGGCCGACACTAAAAATTCAGGATGGCTGCAATTCGCGGTGCTCTTTTTGCGTGATACCGTTTGTGCGCGGCAGGTCGCGGAGCCTTCCAGTTGCTACGGTTCTTGCGGAAATTCAGCGGCTGGCGGATTCCGGCTTCCGGGAAATTGTGCTCAGCGGAATTAATCTTGGCACCTACGGGCGAGACCTTACCCCACGCGTTGAATTGTTGGAGTTGTTGAAGCGCATTTTGGGGGAGACGTCCGTGGAGCGACTGCGTATCAGTTCAATTGAGCCGCTGGATGTGACGCAGGACCTGATTGAATTTTTTGCCGCGACGGATCGCATTGCACCGCACTTCCACATGCCCCTGCAATCGGCCAGCAATCGTATCCTTGCGGCGATGCACCGGTGGTACCGTGCGGAGCACTATGCGCGTCGCGTTGAATTAATCCATGAACGCCTGCCGGATGCGGCTATCGGGGCCGACGTGATTGTCGGCTTTCCGGGCGAGACCGACGAGGAGCACACGGCGACGCTGCGATTCATCGAAGAGCGCCCCTTCACATATCTCCATGTGTTCTCTTATTCAATGCGGCCTGGAACGCGTGCCGCCCTGCTTCACGGACATCTTCCTGGAGATGTGATCAAGCGCAGGGCGCGCGAACTGCGGGCCCTCGGAGAGGCCAAAGCGGTGGAATTCCGCAAATCCCAAGTAGGACGAACACTCCGCGTGCTCACATTGCATCGAAATGCGAATGATGATCCCTCACAGACGCCGGCGCTTTCGGGGAACTATCTTTCCGTCACGATTCCAGAGGTGTTGCCCCATAATCAGTGGCTGAACGTTGCTGTAATGTCCGGCGAGGGCAAGAATCTGATCGCCTCGCCCATCGAGGTTTCCCTGACTCATGCGGGAGGCACTGTCTAAGAGCGCACATGCACATACTCGGAATCTCCACGTTGGGACGAAGTTCGGCGGTTGCACTGATTGACGATCAGTCTGTCCGGTTTGCCATCGAGGAAGAAAAACTGAGCCGGCAGGATTCTCCGGATATTCCACGACTCGCCCTGGAGCGGTGCCTGCACGAAAACCAGTTGAAGCTTGCGGACTGCCGTGCCATCGCACTTGCCGAACGATCCGCGCATTCACAGCGCACGCGGCGGCGTAGCCGGCGGCCGGCGCGTTCGGCTTTGCAACAACAACTGTTGGACCTGTTAAGAGGTGGACCGCGTCCCGTTCACTTTGAGCACCACCTCTGTCACGCGGCCAGCAGTTACTATACTTCCGGCTACGACCGTGCGCTGATCCTGTCGCTGGACGAAGGCGCAAATTCGGTATCTGGCATGATCCTGATGGGCGATGGAGATGAGATTCGCCCGCTGCAGACGCTGAAATTTCCCGACTCGCTTGGCTGGTTTTACTCGCGTGTTACCGAACTTGCCGGACTGCGCCCGCACGAGGGCGAATCCAAAATCCAGTGGCTGAGCAAGGACGGTCAGCCCGAGTACTTGCCGGCTTTCCGCAAATTATTCAGCTGGAATTCCAATGGTACCCCGAAGCTGAATCGCCGATATTTTGAGGCGGGGCCGGATCACCGCGGGATTTTTGCGCCGCAGTTTTATCGTGAACTGGGCCTTTCCTCACGAGGGACGACGCCGAATGCGGTGGTGCGCGCAAATCTGGCGCGGAGTGCGCAGGACTATCTGGAGGAAATTGTTCTCCAGCTCGCTGCGAATTTTCAGCAGCAGACCGGCATGCATTCCTTGTGTGTTGCTGGCGGCGTATTTTTGAATGTATTTCTGGTGCGGGCGCTGGAAACACGCAGCGCCTTCAACCATGTTTACGTGCAGCCGGTTTCAGGAAACGCAGGGACGGCGCTGGGAGCGGCATATTTATCGCGCAAGAGAATCAAAGGCCATTCCGGGCGCGCGCCGCTGGCGAGCTTGGCGCTGGGCACACAGGCGAGTTCACAGGAAATGAAAGCGGTCTTGGACAATTGCAAGATCACCTATCGCTATCTTCCCGGCGAAGAACAAACTGTGGAAGAGGCGGTGAGCCTGCTGCTGCGAGACAAAATAGTGGCGTGGTGTCAGGGACGAACGGAATTCGGGCATCGCGCTCTGGGGAATCGAAGCCTGCTCGCTTCGCCATTTTCGGAATATGTGGTCGAAAACGTGAACCAGTTCATCAAGCACCGCGAAGGGTTTCATCCATTTGCGCTTTCGGTGCCGGCGGAGCGTGCCGCCGACTATTTTGATGCCTCACCGAATTGCCGGTTCATGGCTTCACTGGGCACGCTCAGGCGTCCTGTGGCTGGGCTCGAACGGTTTGCCTTTCACGGCAATGCGGTGCGTGTCCACACAGTAGAGAAAAACGACAACCTGCTGTATTGGAAGCTGCTGCACAAATTTGGCGAGTCCGCGGCTGCACCAATTTTGGTGAACACGTCCTTCAATTTGTTTGGCGAGCCACTGGTAACCGACCCTCGTGGCGCAGTGCGCAGCTTTTATTGTGCCGGCGTGGACGCCCTCGCCCTCGGCCCTTTCCTGCTTGTCAAATAGATACCCGACGCCACCTCCGTCTGTCGCGTCGATCAGTTTTATCCCTCAAAAATGACTTGAGCAATGGCTTGTTCCGAAGTGTGCGTGATGCTCACAGCGATGTTCTTCACGCCGAGGGCATCCGCGATTTTCTTCGCTTCGCCTTTCAGCGCCAGCGTGGGTCGGCCGCCGCGTTGCCTTACCACTTCCAGATCGACCCAACGCACGCCGCGGCTCCAACCGGTGCCGAGGGCTTTCATGGCAGCTTCTTTCACAGCGAACCGGCCCGCGTAACGTTCGAAGCGATTCTTAAATTGCTCGCAATAGGCTACTTCATCGAGCGTGAAAACACGCCGCAGGAAGCGCTCTTTTTGCGATTCAATGACCGAGGCAATGCGTTTCACTTCCGCGATGTCAATGCCCATGCCGACAATCATGCTTCCCCTTTGCAGCAGCGCTTGGCTGCCGGGGCCAGGTCCGTTTCTGAATGGCCGACTGTTGCGATTATACTGTCTGGATTGTGCCCGTCAGAAAAACATCCGCGAAGAAGAATCGGAGTCGTCAACCGTCGCGTGACGCGCTTTTCCCTAAGACAATTTCTGCACCTTGGACGCTGCCCAAATCACAAGGCCTTCAGGTCCTACAGCTCGTGCCCTTTGCGAAGCTTCCCTGGCTGGTACATGGCTTTAGCACGCGCCTAGGCGGCACCAGCACGCTGGATGGACAAAAGGTACTTAACTTAAGCTTCACGGATTGGGACACGAAGGAGAGCGTTGCTGCGAACCGGCGACTGCTGCAAACGTCGGTGGGGGCCAGGGAATTCGCGCTGGTGACGATGAAGCAGATCCACTCAGACGTGATCCGTCTATTTTCCACGGCGTCCGTTGCACCTTCCAAAGGCGACGCGTCCATGACCAAGGAGCCGGGGCTTTTGCTTGGGGCACAAACAGCGGATTGTGTGCCGATATTGCTGGTCGATCCAAAGGAACGAGCTGTGGCGGCGATTCATGCGGGATGGCGCGGAACGCTGGCGCGCATTACGCAAAAAACAGCGGGCCGCATGCACCTTGAATTTGGCAGCCGACCTGGGGATTTATTGGCTGCCATCGGTCCGTCCATCGGCCCTTGCTGTTACGAGGTGAGCGCGGAGCTGGTCACGAAATTCACGGCACAGTTCGCGGATGCGCAGGACTATTTTGATGAAGCGCGCACCGGAGACGAACCGAATCCGCTGCAGTGGCTGAACATGAAGCCGCCGGGCCATCAACCTCCACCGAAAAATGTGCGTCTGGATTTGTGGAAAGCCAACCGATCGCAGCTTCTCGCTGCCGGCCTGAGCGCAAAAAATATATTCGCAAGCGATCTGTGTACAGCCTGCCGGCGCGATCTCTTTTTCAGTTACCGAAAAGAGGGTGAGCTATCAGGCAGGATGCTTTCGGTGATTGGCATTCGGAAGGAATAGAACCGCGCGCGCATCGTATCAGGACTGCGAAGCGCTGCTCTTCTGGCCAAATAATTCCTGCTCGACTACCTGAGAAAGAATGTGCCCGATGAGCGCGTGGCATTCCTGAATGCGCGGAGTCTCGTCAGAAGGCACGCAGATACATTCCTTCACAAGGGAACGGAGCTTGCCACCGGAACGGCCGGTCAGACCAACGGTGAGAAGGTCCGCCTTGTTGGCTGTGGCCACGCCATGAAGAACGTTGGGAGAATTTCCGCTGGTGGAAAGGGCGATCACGACGTCTCCCGGCCGGGCCAGCGCTTCGATCTGGCGAGAAAAGACCCGCTCGAATCCGAAGTCATTCGCAATGCCGGTTATGGAAGAGGTATTTTCGGCCAGAGAAATTGCAGGGAGAGCGGGCCGATCAAAGGCAAAGCGCCCCACCAGTTCCGTCGCGATATGTTGAGCATCGCTGGCGCTGCCGCCATTGCCAAACAGAATGATCTTGTTGCCTTGCCGGAGAGCGTGAATCAGGGATTGTGCAATCTTGGAAAGGGCAGAAACAAGAGCGGCGTCCTCGCGAAGCGATTGCATGGTGGCAATCGCGGATTCCATGGTGGTACGGATGCGCACATCAAATTGGGCGGTCTCGGGCATTCGATTCCTTAGTCTATCACGACGGTTGCATCCCCTCGGACACGGAGCAGCATTCTTGGCTAACGTAGCACCGGAAGGGGCGACGCCTGAATCTCTTGCAAGGCCAGTTGGCCGCAGGCGGCCATTACGTCGCGGCCGCGAGAGTAGCGCACAAACGCGGGCACGCCGCAATCGGTCAGGATGCGCCGGAACTCTTCAATACGTTCGTCGTTGGATTCCTGAAAAGGCAATTCGCCAGGATTCCAGGGAATCAAATTCACTTTCACGCGTTTGAGGGGCGCCAGCAACTTCACCACGCGCCGGGCATCTTCCGCGGCATCGTTCACTCCGCCGAGCATCACGTATTCAAACGTGATGTGCTCCCAATTGCGCAAAGGGTAGCGGCGGCACGCAGCGAGGAGCGTTTTCAGCGGATATTTTCTATTAATGGGCATCAAGACATTGCGCTGCTGGTCATTCGAGGCATTCAGGGAAATCGCCAGCTTCGGGCGCACCGTTTCTTTCGCCATGCGGTCAATCCCGGGAACCACGCCGCTCGTCGAGAGCGTCACGTGCTTGGGCGAAAGCCCGACACCTTCTTTGTCCAGCAAGATGCGCAGAGCTGCGAAAGTATTTTCAAAATTAAGGAGCGGCTCTCCCTGGCCCATGAGGACGACGTTCGTTCGGGCTGCGAGCGCATTCTCTTCGCCGGAAGCGGTGTCGCCAGGGGCACCCGACCCGCTCATCTCGTTGAGCGGCAACAAAACCTGAGCGAGAATTTCGCCGGGCGTTAGATTGCTGATCAAACCCAATTTCGCGGTGAGGCAAAATTGACAATCCACCGCGCAACCTGCCTGTGTGGAAACGCAAATCGTTTGCCGGCCCTCGCTCGGCATGAAGACCGCTTCCACGGCGGCAACTTTCCTCCTGCTTTGCTCTTCCGGCGCAGGGAGGGCGAAGAGATAACGCACCGACCCGTCCGCAGAAGAATATTTCTGCTTCACTGAAGGCAAAGTAACGTGTGCGGCGGACGTCAATTTTGCCCGAAGGGCCGCGGGTAAATTGGTCATCGCCGCGACGTCCAATTTTCTCTCGGCATAGAGGGCATGATAGAGCTGTGCACCACGATAGGCGGGTTCGCCCAAAGACTGGCAGAAGGCGCGCAACTGCTCTTTGTTTTTGCCGAACAACTCCATAGTTCTTCGCCCGATAAACGGTTATTCTCTCATCATCGCGGAGGCTTTGAATGGCCCGCGCAGGAGCAAGGCATTCTACGCCAAGAGCTGGCCGTACTCCATTGATAATAAGACGCTTGCGTCTGGCTAGAGATGTGTCAGACTCCCTCTCGCCACACCCCCCCGCCTGTGCAAGAATATCTTATGGTCTCTAACGCGCGCGATATCCATCGTCACGCTTTATCGAATGGTCTGGTCGTTATCACTGAGACCATGCAGCACGTGCGTTCCGTTTCCGTCGGAATCTGGGTGCGCAACGGTTCTCGGCGCGAAGTCCCTTCCGAAAACGGGCTGGCACATTTCCTGGAACATATGGTGTTCAAGGGCACCGAACGCCGCTCGGCCGAACATATCGCGCGTGAAATGGACTCCGTCGGCGGAATGCTGGATGCGTTCACCTCCAAAGAACAGATTTGCTTTAACGCCAAAGTGCTTGATGAGCATTTGCCCATTGCATTTGATGTGCTTGCCGACCTCGTCTTGCGGCCGAAGCTCGATTCCGACGATGTGAAAAAAGAGCGGCAGGTGGTGCTGGAAGAAATCAAGATGGATCTGGACAATCCGGAGTATCTGCTGCACGACTTGTTCACGCGCGGGTTTTGGCCAGAGCATTCTTTGGGACGCCCGATCCTTGGCACTCCGGAAACGGTACGGCAATTCAGCGGGGAAGCGTTGCGCAGCCGGTTTAAGAACTGGTTTGCGCCGGACCACATCGTGGTCACGGCTGCCGGCAATATCACGCACGAACAGGTGCTGACGCTGGTAGAGAAGGAGTTCGGGCACCTAAAGCCATTGTTGACCCAGGAAGAGAATCCTGTTCCGACCACAGCCGCTCCTATTCATTTGGAAACCAAGCGGGACCTGGAGCAGGTGCACTTGTGCATCGGCGTGCCTTCGTTTCCGATAGCGCATGAGCGGCGGTTTGGTGTTGCGGTGCTGAACAATCTGCTTGGCGGTGGCATGTCGTCGCGGCTGTTCCAGAACATCCGCGAGAAGCAGGGGCTGGCGTACGCGGTGTTCAGTGAACTGACGCCTTATTCCGACGCCGGGATGCTCAGCGTGTATGCGGGAACGGCGAAAGAGACCATCGGCCAGGTGTTAGACATGACGATTGCGGAATTTCGAGCGATGAAAGAATCGCCGGTGTCCGAAGAAGAGCTGCTGCGCGCTAAGAACCACCTGAAGGGTTCGTTAATGCTGTCCCTGGAGTCGACCAGTTCGCGCATGTCGAACCTGGCGCGGCAGGAATTGTATTTTCACCGCTTCTCTTCGCTGGACGAGATTCTTGCGTCGATCGAAGCGGTCACTCGCGAGGAAGTGCAGTCGCTGGCACGGGAATTTTTCCAACCCGAACGCATTGCCGCGACCGTGCTTGGCCCGATCAACGGCTTCACGGTGGATCGCGCGCGACTCGCCTGCTGAGCGGCGCCTGCCAACCGCATGAAATGTAAACAATGTTCGAAAGTCATTCCCGACGGCTTCACGGATTGTCCGTGGTGCGGGGCGGCCCCGACGCCTGTGGCGGGAGCTTATGGAAACTCCATTTCGGCACAATCGTCAGCCTCCCCCGCGCATAATCTGCTGATTGCGAGTTCAATCGTTTCCTCTGCAGCGCTGTTTGGAGTTCTGAACTACTTCGCCGCATCGCGGAACGCCGGCCCTGTTACCCTCGAAAACTGCGGGTATTTCATCGGCCACTGTACGGGCGCAATTATTTTGGGCGCGCTTGTGGTCTTCGCGTACTACAAGATTCGCGGAGAAAAACCGCGCGGTCCCATGCGGGCGTTGGTCATCCTCACGCTTTCGTCGCTGCTCACATTGTTGACGCTGGCCCTTCCGGCGCGTCCGCGTGTGGCAGGCATCGACCCCTCTACAATTCGGCGGTATAGCGACGCAGTGAAAAGCCGGGATGTGGCAAACGCCCCGCCAGCGATTCAGACCAAATGGGATCCGGCGGCTCGCGCGCTGATGAGGGATATCGTCGCGCGGAACCAACAATACGTGGCGGAAATTTCTGCGCTCGATGAAACGGCCAAGCCACTTTACACGTTGGCATCGTTCCGTGATCCGACGGCCATCCAGCAAATGATTGAGCAATTGCACGCACGGCTGGTCGTTGCTGACAAATACACGGATTGGCAACCAGTTTTTTCCAGGATGAAGGAGTATGTGGCGGCAGTGAATGCGAGCGACGACGAAAAGCGCAAATTCATGAAAGGATACGAAGCCACTCTGCCCGGAACGTTGGCGGCGTGCAAAGCCATCTCAGACAAAGAACACGCTTGGTTGCAGGCTTCGCTCGATCTATATCAATTCGCCCTTTCACGCGAAGGGCAGTATGTGTGGCAGAACGGGAGTCTCTCTTTCAAAAAACGGGCGGATTCCAATATTTTCAGCCAGAAATTCTTTAAGGCACGAACACTGAATACGGAATTCCTGAAGGCCTATTGGCAGGTTCGCCAAGCGCAACAGGAAATGATGGCGCAGTTGGGATTGAGCAATGCGGAACTCGGCTCGCCCGGCACTCGCTAAAAGAGTTCACTCAGGCTTACGCGAATTCAGCATTTCCACGAGGTGGTCGCCAAGTCGTTGCCATTGCCGTTCACTGTGCGAGAAAATTCACAGCCGCCGGTGAAACCGTTGACGGGTAGTTCGCGCTCTGCCATTATCTTGAAAGTTTCATTGTCTTTTAGGCTTCTTTGGGAGAGATTCAATCGGCTTGCGCGTCTCCATACTTGCGTCCGGAAGTTCGGGCAATCTGACACTGCTCGAAACCGAACGCACCCGCATCCTTGTTGACGCGGGGTTGGGTAAGCGGGAGACATTGGCGCGGCTGGCTGCCATCGGCAGGGAGTTTGACCGGCTCGACGCTGTCCTGATCACCCACGAACATACGGACCACTGCAACGGCCTGCCGCAAGTGCTCGGGCTTTGGAAGACGCCCCTTTATGTGACCGAACCGACCATGGAAGCGCTACAACGCATCCTGCCGGACACGTTTCGGAAGAGGTTGCAACGGGCCGAAACCATCCAGGCGGGCCAGCGGTTTGTGATTGGCGATATTGACGTTCACGCCTTTGCGATTCCTCACGACGCGGCCGATCCCATCGGGTTCACGTTTCGCACCAATGGAACAAAGGTGGCCATCTGCACGGACCTGGGATACATGCCGGAGCTGGTAAAGGTGCACTTGCGCGAAACGGACTGCCTGATCCTGGAGTCCAATCACGATCTGGACATGCTGAAGGTTGGGCCGTATCCGTGGGTCGTCAAGCAACGGGTTCTTTCCCGCACAGGACACCTTTCCAATCACGCCGTCAGCGAGTTCCTGTGCAATCCCGAAGGCTTTGACTCGCGCGCGCGGTATCTGGTGCTGGCACATATTTCACAGGAAAATAACAATCCTGATCTCGTGCGCCTTTCCGCCGAAGAGGCGTTGGCGCGCCGTCCGGCGGAAGCGGCCTTCACCGGTGAACTGCTGGTTGCCTCGCAACGGGTACCCCTGAAACCTCTGGACCTCTAAACGCAGTCGAATGTCCGCAATCCATCCATTAGTTCCGTTTATACGCAGCGCTATGAATTCTAATTGCAGCGCAGAAGAACGCTCTTCGTGAAGTTCT
>Ga0074045_10000197_pt1 | contig 57076 bp, 54 predicted proteins | sample BogForMeECP23OM2_FD_94442 | JGI IMG/M metagenome (GOLD analysis project Ga0074045, IMG submission 94442) | Bog forest soil microbial communities from Calvert Island, British Columbia, Canada - Bog Forest MetaG ECP23OM2 | ecosystem: Environmental > Terrestrial > Soil > Wetlands ... | reverse complement strand
GTTGTCCCTGGAATGGCCCTCGACAAAGATGAGCTCGGTGCCGGCGCCCATCTCGGGCGTGCGCCGGACCGCCGCCTCTATGTTGCCCGCCTCGTTCCTGGCGGGGATGACGACCGACACGCTCAGGGGCCCGGTCTCCCTCGAGCGGCTGGTGCGGGCCACGCAGAAGACGGAGAGGCAGAACCAGGGCAGGAGCGGCGCGAGCCAGCGGTTTATGAAGGTGCCGATCCCGAGCGCCCGCATAGGGCAGAGGATCCGCGGCTGCACGACCAGGGCCTTCCAGTCGGCCAGCTCGAATAGTCCGATGATATCCGAGGTCGTGAGCCAATTGCTCGGGGGCGCGCTCGACATCAGCCCCAGGGCACGCGCGATGGCGTATGCGGGCCTCCATAGGGACGAGGGATAATTGACGATCAGGCGGGTCCCGGCGTGGGAGACCGAATGCAGCCCCTCGAGAACCTGCTGGACGTCGGCCGCGAAGTTTAGCGTCTCCGAGATGACGATGAAGTCGAAGCGCTCGCCGAGCTCGATCGCCTCGGCGGCCTGGACGTGGAACTCGCATCCGGGGGCGCGCTGCCTGGCCGCCTCGATCTGCCTCGCCGAGAGGTCTATGCCGACCCTGCGCCTCGCGCGCAGCCGGCAGAGGAGCCCTCCCGAGCCGCAGCCCACCTCGAGGACGGAGGAGTCCTGGGAAATGAGCAGGTTGTAGTAGTGGGCCAGGATCGCCCGGTAGCTCACCGAGGCTTGCTTGGCGCCTGGGGGCGCCCCGTCGTACCACGCGCGCACCCGTTCGAGGTGCTCGGCGTTGATTTCGGAAATGGCCCGGGGCATCGGGGAACGTGCTTCGTATGCCGGCTCGTTCGTCACTGGCCGGCGCCCCTTTTGAGCACCACCAGGAGCCGGGCTGCAAAGAGATTCGGCCAGCGAGACAGCGCCCGGTCAAGGCGGCGCCAGAGCCGGAACGCCGTCGCGCCGCCGATCTGCGGCCCCGAGAATCCGCCCGTGGCGAGGTATTCGAAGGAGGCGAGGGGGAGCACCTCGAGGATCTCCCAGCCGGCGAGCCTGGAGGGATCCTCGCGCCGCCAGAAGACCCGCGTCGCCGAGCCCTGGGCTGCAAAGTAGTCCGCGTCGCCGGGCTTGAAGCCGGCCGGCGCGTCCCAGGTTATCCGCGTGTGCATCCCGACGGGCTCGTGGTGGAAGAGGCCGTAGACAAACCGGCCGGTCCAGCTGATGGCGGGATCGAGGATGATCGCGCGGCCCCCCGGCGCGAGGACCCGACGGAACTCGGACAGGGCCGCCGAGGGATAGCGCAGGTGGTGCCAGACGTCGAAGAGGACCAGGTTCGAGACGGTGGCGTCTGCGAAGCTAAGGCGGTAGGCGTTCTCCTGGCGGTCGAGCCAGGGATTGGGGAAGAGGTCGGTCGTCACGCACCCGGGGATCACCTCCTTGATGGAGCCCATCCCGGAGCCGAGCTCCACGACGGCGCCAGGGACCGCCCGGTCGAGGCGCGAGGCGACCAGCTCGTGGAAGCCCCGGTACACGGCGCGCAGGTGCGCCTTGCGCTGCCAGGCCAGCCTGTTGGCCTGGATCTCGACGTCGTGCTGCCCGACCGGCAGCGAATCGCCCGCGTTCATAGTGTTGCGTTGAAGGGAACGGATAGGTTGGCCCAGGTGTCCCAGTGGGCTCAAGAAAACTCCGCCCGGCAGGGGTTTGTGATTGCCATCGATTCCAATCTCCCGCGGGCTGAACGACACTATTCCCCGCGAATGAGACTGCCTAGAACCCTGCCGCTGCTGCTGCTTGCCATGGCGTCGCTGCGCGCCGAGGCGCCCCCGGTGAAGGGCACGATGCCGGAGGACTACCTTCAGGGCCTCGGCCCGCTCCTCAAGACCGCGGTAGAGCGTTCCCCGAACACGATCCTGGCGAACATCAGCGTGGCGCAGCAGGAGGCGCAGCGCTACGTCTACGCCGCCTCCCTCTGGCCGCAATTGAGCGGCAACGCCAACTACTCGATCATCGACGAGTCCGTGACCGGGGCCTTGGCCAGCACCCAAAAGGGCGTCTTCTACAACTTCAACCTGAACCAGCCGGTCTTCCAGTGGGGGGCCCTGAAGAACAACGCCGCCATAGGCGAGCTTGGCGTCAAGATCGCCCGGCGCCAGTTCGCCGAGGCCTACAGGCAGCTAGCGGTCGAGATCCGGAGGCAGTACATGTATTTGGTCGGCAAGCAGATAGCGCTTAGGAATGCGCGCTTCAGGCAGCGGATAGCGGAGGACGGCCTGAAGACCGACCAGGCGAAGTTTGACTCCGGCTCCGCATCCCAGGCCGAGCTGCAGGGCTACAAGCTCGGACTCGAGCAGGCCCAGCTCGACACGGACCGGGCGGCGGAGGACTTCGCCTACTCGAAGCGGGTGCTGACGCGCCTGGTGGGCGTCGACGACCTGCCGGACGACTCCGTGCCGCTCGAGATAGGCCACCCGGAATACTCCGCGGCGCTGGCGGACGCGGTCCTCGCGGGATTCGTGGGCGAGGGCGTCGAGAGCTCCTTCCAGAGCCAGGTGTACGCGCTGCAGATGAAGCAGCAGGACCTGAACTATCAGATAGCGAAGGTGAGGCTCCTTCCCAAACTCAACTTCGCCGCCAGCTACCTGCTGGAGGACAACACGCAGGCCTTCTCCGGCTTCGTCTCGCAGGTCGCCGTGCGGGAGACGACCTACAGCCTCGGGGCCAGCTGGTCGATATTCGACGGGTTCGCGACCAAGGGCGCGAAGCTGGGGGCCATGCAGTCCAAGCGGTACTATGAGCGGGTGCGCAAGACCTACATCGACAGCACGATCGACCAGATAACCGACATGCGCCACCAGGTCGGCCTCTCCTCGCGCGCCCTCTCCCTGTCCGAGGTCCACCACGCGCTCATCGGGGCCGAGGTGACGCGCATCCTGGACGACGTGAAGCTGGGCTACGCGTCGCAGGCCACCGTCGACTCGAGCACGCAGAACCTCTACCAGACCGACGTCGAGCTCGCGGGCGCAAGGACCGACTACTTCATGCAGTGGAGCGCGTTCGTCTCGCTTGCGGGCATAGACCCGGCCCTGGACAACGTATCACCCCGCTATGTCCGATAAACCCGGCAGGTCCCCGTTCTGGCTCAAGGCGCTGATTGCGCTCGCCGTCTTCGCCGCGATCGTGATCGGCGTCGTCCAGTACGCGAAGCCGACGGCCCGGGTCGAGGCGGTCGTGAGCGGCGACGCCCTGGACGCCAAGCCCGGCAGCGTGACCGTCAAGGAGGAGTACTCGATGGACATGAAGAGCGAGGTCGCCGGCCGGGTGACCAAGGAGGGCTACAAGCTCACGCCCGGGATGCACGTCAAGGAGGGCGACGTGCTCGTCCACCTCGACACCGGCGACATCCAGATCGACATCGCCCAGGCGCAGAACCTGTACGATTCCACCAAGCAGCGCATCGCCGTGGGCTCCGCGGCGACCTACCTCCTCGAGACCGCCCGGTCGGAACTGGCCAACACCGAGCGCCTGTTCAAGATGGGCCAGGTCTCGGACAGCGAATACCAGAAGGCCAAGCGCGCCGTCGAGACCCAGGAGCAGCAGCTGAGGCTGTCCAGCGTCATCGACCAGCAGGACCTGACGACCTACGAGACCCAGCTCAGGGCCAGGAAGCGCCAGATGGAGAAGATGACCATCACGGCCCCCTTCGAGGGAGAGGTCTCCGCGGTGTTCGCCCACCCGGGCGAGCTGGTGAACCCGGGCTCGCCGATCGTGACTCTCATCACGACGAGCCGGCTCGTCGAGGCGAAGATCAGCGAGGAGGACTTCGCGAACATCAAGGAGGGCCAGAAGGCGACGGTCATATTCCTTCCATACGGGGAGTTCCTGTACAACGGGAGCGTGGAGAAGATCCTGCCGACCGCCGACCCCGAGACCCAGCGCCACCTGGTCGACCTGCACATCACCGACATCCAGCCCGAGAAACTGGTCCCGGGGATCACGGGCGAGGTGACGATCCTCGTGGGCAGGCGCCACGCGGAGGCGATCATCCCGCGCAGGGCGATCTTCAACGAGAGCGTCTACGTCGTCAGCGACGGCACGGTCGAGCTCCGCCGGGTGAAGACCGGCTACGTCTGGCTCAGGGGCGCGGAGATCCTCGAGGGGCTGAAGGAGGGCGAGAAGGTCGTCGTGGAGGACCTCGACAGCTTCCGCGACGGGGAGCATGTCCGCGTGGAGGAGCTGCCCGCGGACGTGATCGAGAAGAAGAAGTAGCCGTCAGGATGTCGCCGAACTTCCGCATCGCGCTTCGTTTCCTGACGGCGAAGAAGCGGGCCATGCTGATGAGCCTGTCCTGCATCGTCCTCGGCGTCGGGCTCTTCATCGTCACGCAGGCCACGACGAGCGGCTTCCAGGGCTTCTTCATCAAGACGATCCTGGGCACCAACGGGGCGATACTGATCCAGGACAAGCTCCAGGCGACGATGCGCAGCATCGACGCGGGCGCCTACAACTCCGGCTACGAGATCCGCCAGAAGGAGGGCCAGAAGTACGTCGAGGGGATCGACTACCCGAAGCAGCTCCAGCTGGCGGTCGAGAAGTTCAAGAACGTGGCCGCCGTGTCGGCGGTCCTGAGGGGGACGGTCGTCATCCGCAGCTCGTTCCGCGAGCAGACGGGCCAGGCGTACGGCATCGACCTGGAGGACCACCTGAGGGTCTCGGACCTGGGCTCGCAGATCGTGCAGGGCTCGCTCTCGGACTTCCGGGTGCAGCAGGGCGGCTCGCTCGTCGGGCGCGTCATCGCCGACAAGCTCCAGCTCGACGTCGGCGACACCTTCGAGATCGTGAACCTCGGCAACATCCACCACTACAAGGTGAGCGCGATCTACCAGACCGGCGTCAACGACATCGACAGCGTCCGGATCTACCTCCAGATGGGCGAGGCCCGGGCCCTCTTCAGGAAGCCCACCGGGGCCACCTACCTCCAGGTGAGCCTCATCGACAAGGACCGGGCGAGGCAGGACGCGGTCGTGATGTCCAACGTCCTCCAGCACAGCGCGGCCGCCTGGCAGGACCGGGAGAAGTCGTGGCTCGGCGTCTTCCGGGCGTTCAGGATAGCGACGGCTATCACGGTCTCGGTCTTCACCCTGATCGCGGGCCTGGCGATGTTCAACACCCTGGCGATGATCGTCATGGAGAAGACCAAGGAGATCGCGATCCTCCGGTCCATGGGCTACACCCGCGACGACATCTCGAGCATCTTCCTGTGGCAGGCGGCAATCGTCCTGACGATCGGCACGGTCCTCGGGTGCGCGCTCGGCGCCGCCGTCACCTACGCGGTCTCGCAGGTTCCGCTGCCGATAACGGGCATCTTCACAACGCACAAGTTCCTGGTCCAGTGGTCGCGCTGGCATTACATCGAGGCCGTCGTGACCGCGGTCGCGATGGTCATGCTGGCGAGCCTGATACCGTCGCGGCGCGCGGCGAGGCTCGAGCCCGGCGACATCATCCGGGGGACGGCCCAGTAGGGGCGACCGTGGCGGAAGAACCCAAAGTCGCCCTTCGCTGCAGCCAGCTGCACCGCTTCCTCGGCAGGGACGAGGGCAGGGTCCACGTGCTGAAGGGGGTCAGCTTCGAGGCCAGGGCGGGCAAGGTCTACGCGATCGTCGGCCCGTCGGGCTGCGGCAAGTCGACGCTCCTCTACCTGCTGGGCCTCCTCGACCAGCCCGACTCCGGCGAGATCTGGATCAACGGCCGGCTGATGTCGAACAGCGAGGACGCGGTAAGGACCGCGGCGCGGGGCGAGCACGTGGGCTTCGTCTTCCAGTTCCACTTCCTCATGCTCGAGTTCACGGTCCTGGAGAACGTCATGATGCCCATGCGCAAGCTGGGACGCCTCTCGGCCGGGGAGATGCAGGAGCGCGCGTCGCGCCTCCTCGACGCCGTGGGCCTCGGCGCCAAGGTGAACAGGCTGGCGACGCACCTGTCCGGCGGCGAGCAGCAGAGGGTGGCGATAGCCCGGGCGCTCGCGAACCAGCCGACCATCATCCTGGCCGACGAGCCCACGGGGAACCTGGACGTGGCGAACGCCGGCATCGTCTTCGACATCCTGACCCGCGTGGCCAAGGAGAACGGCCAGGCCGTCGTCCTCGTCTCCCACAACCCCGACATCGCCGCAAGGTGCGACTTCACCCTGCCGATGCGCGACGGTCTTTTCATCTGACGGGGCGCGGGATCGGCGGGAGACGGGGGCCCGGGGCGGGGAAACGCCCCTTATTTGCAGGCGCAGCCCGAATGCCTGAAAATATGGTTTACAACCCAAACGCGCCCGCGTTCTTTCGGGAGCGATTCCACCCGAAACAGCACGATAAGTGAGCCACGATCCATCGAGAAAGCGCTTCCTTGCCAGGATTCTCGGATTTGCCGCCGCGGGCGCCCTTGCGCCCGGGTCGGTGGCTCGGGCTGTGGCGCCGGCATCGACCAACAAGGCGGACGGCGCTGCCGTCGCCTTCCGGCTCCGCAGTGAGCCCCGCGCCGTGGCCCGGCGCGGCGGGGCCGCCTAGGGGCCGCGGCGGCTCGGCACCGTCATCCCCGCTGGATCATGCCCGCGCTCTTCCAGAAGTCGGCCAACCGCCTGCCCCTCCAGATCATCGTGTACCTCTGCGTCGTCGCGTGCGCCGCGACGGCGGGCATGGACTACTACATGACCCCTAAGTACACGCGGGTCGGCTACGCGCCGGTCCAGCCGGTGCCCTACAGCCACGCCAAGCACGTGGGCGAGCTGGGCCTCGACTGCCGGTACTGCCACAGCACGATCGACACGGCCGGCGCCGCTGTGCCGACGTCCCAGACCTGCATGAACTGCCACAGCCAGATCAGGACGGCGAGCCCGGCGCTGGCCCTCGTGCGCGAGAGCGCCCAGACGGGCAGGCCGATCCCGTGGGTGCACGTCCACGTGATGCCGAGCTTCGTCTACTTCGACCACTCGATCCACGTGAACCGGGGGATCGGCTGCGTCGAGTGCCACGGCAAGGTGGGCGAGATGGACGTCGTCACCCAGGTGAAGCCGATGAGCATGGGCTTCTGCCTCGACTGCCACCGGGCCCCGGCGGAGCACGTCCGGGAGGCGAGGGACGTGTTCAACCTCGACTCGCAGACCATCGCGGCATCAAGGGGGATCGGGGCGGCGCAGAAGTTCGTCAGCGACCTCAACATCAGGCCGCCGCAGTCCTGCTCGGCCTGCCACCGATGAAGCGCGCCGTGAAGCATCCCGAGCCCGCCGCGGGGGAGGCCAAGGGGCCGCGCTACTGGCGCAGCCTAGACGAGCTCGCGGCGACGCCGGGCTTCAGGGCCGCGATGGAGAAGGAATTCCCGGAGGGGGCCTCGGAGCTCGCCGGGGTCGACCGCAGGCAGTTCATGAAGATCATGGCCGCCTCGTTCGCCCTCGGCGGCCTTGGGCTGTCCGGGTGCAGGCGCCCGGAGGAAAACGTCCTTCCCTTCGGCAAGTCGGTGGAGGGGGCGGTCCCCGGGCTCCCCGTATACTACGCGACGGCGATGCCGCTTCGCCGGGGCGCGATCCCGCTCCTGGCGGAGACCCACCAGGGGCGCCCCACCAAGCTCGAGGGCAACCCGGCGTACGCGCCGCTGGGCGGCGCCACCTCGCTCTTCGCCCAGGCGTCCATCCTCGACCTCTACGACCCCGACAGGGCCACGGCGCACACGCGGGCCGGCGCCCAGATCGACTCGGCGGCCGTCAAGGAGCTCCTGGCCGGGATCGGCAAGGCGCACGCCCCCGGCCAGGGCGCCGGCCTGGCGTTCCTGGCCGACGAGTCGTCGTCGCACACGCGCTCGCTCCTTGTCCGCTACGTGCGCGCCCGCTTCCCGAAGGCCCTGTGGGCCGAGTACGAGCCCGTGGCCGACGAGCCGCCGGTCGAGGCGGCGCTGACGGCGTTCAGCCTCCGGGTGAAGCCGATCTACCGCTTCGGGCTCGCGAAGCGCATCGTCAGCATCGACGCGGACTTCCTCCAGGCCGGGGCGGGCAGCCTCCACCACGCGCGCGACTTCGCGAGCGGGCGCCGGGTGGAGGGCAAGGACGACCCGATGAACCGCCTGTACATGGCCGAGAGCGCCCTCTCGATCACGGGCACCATGGCGGACCACCGCCTGAGGCTCCCCTCGGGCCACATGCTCGCCTTCGCCGCGGCGCTGGCGCTGCGGGTCACGGGGAACAAGGCCTTCGCCATAGCGGCGGGCAACCTCGAGCTGCCCGACAGGTGGGTCGAGGAGTGCGCCGCGGATCTGGCCGCGTACCGGGGCCAGTCGCTCGTCATAGCCGGGGCCCACCTCCCGGCCGACGTCCACGTGATCGCCTACGCGATCAACGAGGCCCTCGGCAACATCGGCAGGACGATGGAGTTCGTCATCGACCCGAGGCCCCCGGTCGCCTCGATCAGGGAGCTGGCCGGCGCCATCGGCAGGGGCGCCGTCAAGACGCTCATCATCCTCGGCGGGAACCCGGTCTACAACGCCCCCGCCGACCTGGACTGGTCCGCCCTCCAGAAGTCGGTGCCCGAGGTGATCCGGATGGGCTACCACGCGGACGAGACCAGCGCCCTCGCGGGCACCCACATCGCGGCGGCCCACTACCTCGAGTCCTGGGGCGACGCCCGGACGGCCGACGGGACGGTCCTCCCGATCCAGCCGATGATCATGCCGCTCTTCGGCGGCCTGACCCAGATCGAGGTCCTGGGCTCGGTCGTGGGGCTACCCGACACCGACCCCTACAGGATCGTCTACAGGGCGGTCGTCGGCGGCGCCGCCAGGAACGCAGAGCGGATCTTCCAGAAGTTCCTGCACGACGGGCAGCTCGAGGGGACCCGGTTCAGGTCGATCCCGGTCCAGTTGAACAGCGCCGGCGTGGGGCTGGCCATCGCCCGCAAGCACGATCTTCCCAAGGTCGGCAGGGACGCGCTCGAGGTCCGCTTTGTCGCCGGCCTGACGGTGGACGACGGCCGTTTCGCAAACAACGGCTGGCTCCAGGAGTGCCCCGACCCGATCACGAAGATCAGCTGGGACAACGCCATCCTCATTAGCCCGAGGCTCGCGAAGGAGCTGAAGATCGACTCGCCGGCGGCGCTGGTCCAGGTGGCCCGCAAGGACCTCGCCGACTTCGACCGGGGCAGGGAGAACGCCCACGTCGTCGAGCTGACGATCGGCGCCAGGAAGCTTCGCGGCCCCGCCCACATCCAGCCCGGCCTCGCCAACTACACGGTCGTCGTCCCCCTGGGCTACGGCCGGACCAGGGCCGGCAGGGTCGGGGACGGGGTCGGCTTCAACGCGTACCCGGCCCGCGAGTCGGGCGCCCTCCACGTCGCAAGCGGCGCCACGATCGCCGTCACCGGGGAGCGGATGTTCCTCGCCGACTCGCAGTGGCACTGGTCCATGGAGGGCAGGGAGCTGGTGCGCGAGGCCAACGCCTCCGAGTTCAAGGAGAACCCCTCGGTGTTCAAGGAGATAGGCCTCGAGGCGGAGAGCCCCGCGGTGGTGCTCGGGCCCGACCCGGCGTCCCTGCCGCCGGGCGACAGGGCGACCCTCATCCCGAGGGGCAACTCGCTCTACGTGACGCCGAAGTTCGACGGCAGGCACCAGTGGGGGATGAGCATCGACCTCAACACGTGCATCGGATGCAACGCGTGCGTGGTGGCATGCCAGGCCGAGAACAACATCCCCATCGTCGGCAAGGAGCAGATCCTGCGCGGGAGGATCATGCACTGGATCCGCCTCGACCGGTACTACTCCGACGGCAAGGCGGACGCAGGGGCGTTCGGCGGCGAGGGCAACTTGGAGATCCCGGAGGAGCCGCAGATCTCGATGCAGCCGGTGGCCTGCATGCAGTGCGAGCTGGCCCCCTGCGAGACGGTCTGCCCGGTCAACGCGACCGTGCACGACGAGGAGGGCCTGAACGTCATGGCGTACAACCGGTGCATCGGCACGCGCTACTGCGCCAACAACTGCCCCTACAAGGTGCGCCGCTTCAACTTCTTCGACTGGAACATGCGCCGCCTGGACAGCCTCTACATGGGGCCCGCCGGGCCGGAGGGGATGCCGGAGCTGATCCAGATGGTCAAGAACCCCGAGGTGACGATCCGCATGCGCGGCGTCATGGAGAAGTGCACGTACTGCGTCCAGAGGATCGAGCGCGGCAAGATCGAGTGGAGGGTGAAGACGGCCCAGGAGGGCCATCCCGCCGACGTCGTCGTCCCGGACGGCGTGATCAAGACGGCCTGCCAGCAGGTGTGCCCCGCGGGGGCCATCGTGTTCGGCAACATACTCGACCCGGAGAGCGCGGTCTCGAAGGCGAAGGCCCGCTCGCAGGACTACGCGCTCCTCGGCTACCTGAACACCCGGCCGAGGACGACGTACCTGGCGAGGCTCAGGAACCCCAACCCGCGGATGCCCGACTACGCGGCGCTGCCGCTGAGCCGCGTCGAGTACCGCAGCAAGAACGAGGCCGGCAGGAGCTGACCCATGGCCCACGCCGCTCAACAATCGGTCGCAGCCCCGGCAATCCTCGCGGAGGTGAAGCCGGCGTCGCTGCCGCGCGCCGTCCTGGTGGGCCGCGGCCGGAGCTTCTCGTGGATAACCCAGAAGATCTGCGGGATCGCCGAGGAGAGGACGCCGGTGTGGTGGTGGTGGTGCTTCGGCGCGGCGTGCATCGTGGCGTCCTTCACGGTCGCCGGGCTCACGTACCTCGTCTCCACCGGGGTCGGCGTCTGGGGCCACCGGAGCCCCGTCAACTGGGCGTGGGACATCGTCAACTTCGTCTTCTGGATCGGCATCGGCCACGCCGGGACGCTCATCTCGGCCATCCTGTGCCTCCTGCGCCAGAAGTGGCGCACCTCGATCAACCGGTCGGCCGAGGCGATGACGATCTTCGCCGTCGTCTGCGCCGGCATCTTCCCCGTGTTCCACCTCGGGCGCGTCTGGTACTCCTGGTTCCTCTTCCCGCTGCCCAACTCGAACTTGATCTGGCAGAACTACCGCTCGCCGCTCGAGTGGGACGTGTTCGCCGTGTCGACCTACGGGACCGTCTCCGTGCTCTTCTGGTACGTGGGCATGATCCCGGACCTGGCGACGATGCGCGACCGGTTCGCGGCGGTCGGCAGGACGCTCCGGGCGAGGATCTACGGGGTCTTCGCCATGGGCTGGCGCGGCTCGAGCCGGCACTGGAGCAACTACGAGATGGCGTACCTTATCCTGGCCGGCATCTCGACCCCCCTCGTCCTCTCGGTCCACACGATCGTCTCCTTCGACTTCGCGGTCTCGCTGCTTCCCGGCTGGCACACGACCATCTTCCCGCCGTACTTCGTCGCGGGCGCCATCTTCTCCGGGTTCGGCATGGTGCTGACGCTCGTCCTGCCCCTGCGGGCGATCTACAAGCTCGAGGACCTGGTCACGCAGTACCACATCGACTGCATGTGCAAGGTCACCCTGGCGACGGGCACCATGGTGGGCTACGCGTACGCGATGGAGTTCTTCATCGCGTGGTACGGCGCGAACCCGTTCGAGGGCTTCACGTTCATCAACCGCGCGTTCGGCCCCTACGCCTGGGCCTACTGGATCATGGTGACGTGCAACGTGGTGACCCCTCAGTTCTTCTGGTTCAAGAAGGTGCGCGAGTGCACGTGGCTCGTCTGGGTGCTCTCCCTCTTCGTCAACTGCGGGATGTGGTTCGAGCGCTTCGTCATCATCGCGACCTCGCTCGCGCGCGACTTCCTGCCGACGAGCTGGGGCTACTACAGCCCCTCCGTCGTCGAGATCTTCACGTTCTTCGGGACCTTCGGGGTCTTCTCGGTCCTGTTCCTGCTCTTCATCCGGTTCTGCCCCATCATGGCCGTCGCCGAGCTGAAGGCGGTGACCCCGCAGGCCAACCCGCACGCCGGCCTCGCCCCGGCCGAGGAGTCCGCCCATGGCTGAGAAACCCTACGGACTCATAGCGACGTTCGACGACACGGGGGCGCTCCTGCGCGCCGCCCAGAGGGTGCGCGACGCCGGCTACCGGAACTGGGACTGCATCTCGCCCTTCCCGATCCACGGGCTCGACAAGGCGATGGGCCTGCCCCGCTCGAGGGTCCCGCGCTTCTCGCTCGCCGGCGGGATCACCGGGTTCTGCACGGGGATGACGATGATCTGGTACATGGACCGGTTCGACTACGCGCTCACGGTCGGCGGGAAGCCCTTCTTCAGCCCGCTCTTCGCGTTCCCGGTCTCGTACGAGCTGACGATCCTCTTCACGGCGTTCGCGACGATCGGGGGCATGTTCCTCGTCAACGGCCTGCCGATGCACTACCACCCGGTCCTCAGCTACGAGCACATCCGGCGCGGGACCGACGACCTGTTCTTCCTCGTGATCGAGAGGACGGACCCGCGGTTCGACGCGGCCGCGACGAGGGCGCTCCTCGAAGAGGCCGGGGGACGCGAGATAGCGGAGATCGAAGCCTAAGGCCATGCGCACCGCCTACCTCCTCGCCGCCTTCGCAGCCGTGCTCACGGTGTCGATCCTCGGGCTGCGCGGCCGCCGGTTCTCGCAGCCGCCGATGGACGTCTTCCCCGAGTGGGCCTTCCCCGGGATGAAGTACCAGCCGAAGCTCACGCAGCAGACGCCGAGCGCGTTCTTCGCCGACGGCCGCTCGGACCGGCCGGCGCCCGCCCACACGGTGGCCGCCTCGTTCGGCCCGGCCGCCCAGCCGCTGCGCTCCGACGACTTCCTCTACCAGGGCAGGGCGCCCGACGGCTCGTGGGCCCGGGGCTTCCCGCCGTCGCTGAGGGTCGACATGAGGCTCCTCGAGCGCGGCCGCGACCGGTTCACGATCTACTGCTCGCCGTGCCACGGGGCGCTCGGCGACGGCAACGGGGTCACGAGGGCCTACGGCATGGGCGCCACGGCCAGCTACCACGACGACCGCCTGCGCCAGATGGCCGAGGGGGAGATCTTCAACACGATCACGAACGGCAAGGGCCAGATGAACCCGTACGCCGACAAGCTGCCTCCCGCCGACCGCTGGGCCGTCGTCGCCTACGTGCGGGCGCTCCAGCGCGCGCGCGCGGGGACGGCCGCGGACGTGCCGGCGGACCACAGGGGGGAGCTCGGAATCCAATGAGCAGCCCCGGCGCATCAAGGGCGATGTGGGTCGGCGTCGCCGGGACCGCGGCTACCGCGCTCGGGATCCGGGTGTCCGGGGCCCACGTCGTCGCCACCTCGTGGCTCGTCGGCTTCGGCTTCTGGGCCGCCATGGCGATCGGGATGCTCATGATGGTGGCCATCTGGCACGTCTTCGACTCGTCGTGGTCGGTGGTGCTGCGCCGGCAGTTCGAGCACGGCCTGGCGGCCTTCCCCTGGCTCGCGCTCCTTTTCCTGCCGCTTGTCCTCGCGTCGTACCTCGGGCCGCGCGACCTGGTCTGGCCCTGGATGAACCCGCTCCACCCGGTCCACGGCGGGCGCACGGTCGGGACGGACCTCCTCTACGAGAAGAAGGAGGCCTTCCTCAACCTCCCGCTCTTCACGGTCCTGTCCGCCGGCTTCTTCGGCGCCTGGATCTGGATCTCGTCGCGGCTCAGGAAGGCGTCCTTCACCCAGGACTCGGACGGCGACGTCAGGTGGACGCACCGGATGCGCTTCACCTCCGCCTACGGGATCCCGGTCGTCGCCCTCACGCTCACGGCGGCCGCGATCTACTGGTTCAAGAGCCTCGAGTACCACTGGTTCTCGACCATGTACGGGGTCTGGTACTTCTCGGACTGCGCGCGGGGGGCCCTCTCGCTCGGCGTCGTCATCATGCTCTGGCTCTACGGCCGGGGCGACTTCAAGGGCATCCTCCAGACCGACCACCTCTGGGCGATCGGCCAGTTGATGCTCACCTTCACCGTCTTCTGGGCGTACATCTCGTTCGACCAGTACTTCCTCATCTGGAACGCGAACGTCCCGGAGGAGACCTTCTGGTACAACATCCGCGAGTACGGCGACTGGTGGTACGTTAGCCTGTTCCTCGTGTTCGGGAACTTCCTGCTGCCGTTCCTGCTGCTGCTGTCGTACCGCTACAAGGTCACGCACGCGACGATCCGGCGGATCGCCTACCTGATCCTCTTCGTCATCTTCATCGACATCGCCTACAACATCCTGCCGGCGCTGAAGGACGCGAAGGGCGAGCCGCTGGCCTTCCTCTCGGTGCGCCTCCTCTGGTCGGTCACCTCCCTCGCCGGGGTGGGCGGCTTCTGCGTCGCGGCCTACCTGCGAAGCTTTGGCACGACGAAGCTCATCCCGATCCGCGACCCGCGGATAGCCGAATGCCTGCACAATGAGTGAGGAGCGCGCACCTTCCCCGAGGCCCGTGTCCCTGGCGGCGATCGCCGGGATCTTCGCCCTGCTGTCGCTCTTCTGGATGCTGGCGGTCATTGTGTACGTGCCCGGGAGGGCGCCCGCGCCGCAGAACGAGAGGCCCGAGAACCTCCCGAAGGAGCTCGCCTGGAAGGCGACGCCCGCGACGCGCAGGGCCCACCTGGCCGAGCTGCGCGCGAAGGCGGGGGCCGATGCGGACTCCTACGGGTGGCTGGACCAGAAGGCGGGGGTGGTGCGCCTGCCGATAGGCAGGGCCATGGAGCTCGTCGCCGAGGAGCACGGGGGGGCCAAGTAGGATGAAGCCCGAAGTTACGCCGGTTGACCGGTCCTCGCGCGCCCCGCTGGTCCTTCTCCTCCTCTGCGGCCTCTCATGGCTCGTCGCCGGCGGCCTCCTGGGCCTCGTCGCGTCGATCCAGCTGCATTCGCCGGGGTTCCTCGGGGGCTGCGAGTTCCTGACCTACGGCCGGATGAGCGCGCTCGCCGAGACGGCCTTCGTGTACGGGTGGCTCGCCAACGCGGGGCTGGCGCTCGCACTCTGGATCCTCGGCCGGCTCGCGGGGGAGCCCCTGCGGGCGCAGAACTGGGCGCTCTTCGGCGCGCTCTTCTGGAACCTGGGCGTCGCGGCGGCCCTGGTCGGGGTCGCGGCCGGCGACGCCACCGGCTTCGCGCTCCTCGGGCTTCCGCGGTACGTCCACATGATCCTCCTCTTCTCGTACTCGGCGATCGCGGTCGCGGGCCTGCTCGCCTGGTCGGGGCGGCTGCGGCTTGTCGCCTACGCGTCGCAGTGGTACGCGGCCGCGGCCCTATTCCTCTTCCCCTGGATCCTTTCGGTCGCGCACGTGATGCTCTTCTCGGCCCCCGTCCGCGGCGTCGTCCAGTCGATCGCCGCCGGCTGGTACGCCCAGTGCGCGTGGACGCTCTGGCTGGCGCCCCTGGCCCTTTCGGTCGCCTACTACGTCGTGCCCAGGGTGACGGGCAGGGTGCTTCCATCCTACGAGTTCGCGTCGCTAGGGTTCTGGTGCCTCATCTTCATCGGGGGCCTTACCGGAGGGCGCCACCTGCTCGGTGGGCCGGTGCCCGCGTGGATACCGTCCGTCGCCGTGGTCTCGTGCGCCCTGCTCCTCTTCCACGTGTCCATCGTGCTCCTGAACCTGCGCGGCTCCTTCAGGGGAGGGGGGATCGCCCTGAGGTTCATCTCGTTCGGGCTCCTTTCCTACGCCGCGGGGGCGCTGGCCGACGCGGCGACCTCGTTCCAGGCCGTGGCCGCCCACACCGAGTTCACGTACTTTGACGAGGCCCTGAGGCAGCTCGCCCTCTACGGGGCAGCGTCGACGATCCTCTTCGGCGGGATCTACTTCGCCGTCCCGCGGATCACGGGCCGGGCGTGGCTCTCCGCGGGCCTTGTCCGGGCGCACCTCTTCCTCACGCTGGCGGGGATCCTCGTCCTTTTCGGCTCGCTCGCCGCGGCCGCGCTCGCCCAGGGCCGGGGCCTCGCGGACCCGGCGGTCCCCTTCGCCGACATCTTCCGCCACACGCGCCCCTGGCTCGTCGCGGCGACCGCGGCCCAGGCGGCGCTCCTCCTGGGCAACATCGCTCTGGCGCTCAACTTCGCGGGCACCGCCTTCGGGTTCGTTTGCGCCCCCGAGGCGGCCGCCTTCAACCCTCCCTCCGCCATGGAGGCGCCCCCGCCGTGAAGAGCAACGCGGTCTTCTTCCTCGGCCTCTTCGGCGCGCTCCTCATCTCGTGGGCGTGCATCGTCCTGGGCTCGAACGCCCAGCTGGGCTCCCAGGCGCCCTTCTACGACGACAACCAGGGGACCGCATTCCCCCAGTGGATGCCGGGGGCGGCCGCGCGGGGAGAGCTGGTCTACAGGGACCTCGGCTGCGCCGCGTGCCACACCCAGCGGGTGCGCCGGCCGGGCCTCGGCTACGACCAGGCCAGGGGGTGGGGCGAGCGCCAGAGCGTCGCGCGCGACTACCTCTACCAGCCCTGGCCGCAGCTGGGGCTCTCGCGGGCGGGGCCGGACCTCGCGAACCTGGCCGACAGGAAGCCGACCGCGCCGGACCGCGACGACCTCCTGCACATGCTCTACGCGGGCTCGGATGACATGCCGGCCTACCGCTTCCTGTTCGAGGAGCGCCGCGTGGGGCGCTCCGCCCAGCGCTCCGACGAGGCCATGCAGCTCACGGGGGCGCTGGAGCCCCGGCGCGGCCGGGAGGTCGTGCCGACGGCGCGCGCGAGGGACCTTGTGGCCTACCTCCTGAGCCTCAAGTCTGATTACGATTACCCGGAGTCGGTCCCGTATGTCGCTCCCGGCGGGGAAGGGGCGGCGGAGCCGCCGCGGAATACGGGGGGCGCCAAATGAGCGCGGGGCCCCAGCGCGATCCCCGCCTGGACCAGGCGGCCGCGGCCGACGAGAGCCTCATGGACGCCCACGAGGGGCTCCTCGGGCGCCATCCCGACGACGGCGCGCGCTACCGGCTGCTCCCGATCGGCATCCTCTTCACGTTGAGCGCCCTGGTGCTCTTCTCGGGGACCTACCTGAACCGCTACGCGGGCCACTACAGCGCCTCCATCTACAACGAGAACGCCAGGCCGACGGCCGGCCAGGCCGCCCCGAGGATTGACCCCCTGGCCCTCGGCAAGATCCAGTTCCAGGCGGTCTGCGTCACCTGCCACCAGCCGACCGGAGCCGGGGTGCCGGGCATCTATCCGCCGCTCGCGGGATCCGAGTGGGTTAAGGGCCCGGCCTCGCGCGCCATCCGGATCGTCGTCTACGGGCTCAAGGGCGACATCCACGTGGAGGGCCACGACTTCAACGCGGCGGCGATGCCGGTATTCGGCCAGGTCGGCGGCACCATGTACAACTGGAACGACGACAGGATCGCCGCTGTCCTCACGTTCGTGCGCCACGAGTGGGGCAACAACGCCGACCCCGTGACGCCCGAGCAGGTCGCCGCGGTGCGCAAGGCGGTCGGCGACCGCAAGGAGATGACCGAGCTGGAGCTCGAGCAGGTGCAGTGAGCGGCCGGGGGGGCTATTCGCCCAGGCGCTTCTCGGGCAGGAGGTAGTTCCTGACGTAGTCAGCCACGGCGTCCGAGAGCGAGGCGGCGGGCCGGTCGTAGCCCGTGGCGCGAAGCTTCGAGATGTCGGCCTGCGTGTAGTACTGGTACTTCGCCCGCAGGGCCTGCGGCATGTCGATGAACTGGACCTTCGTCTCCCGCCCGAGCGCGCCGAAGACGGCGTTTGCCAGGGCCATCCAGGTGCTCGCCTGGCCGGAGCCGACGTTGTAGAGCCCCGCCGCCGAGACCCCCCTCTCGGCGAAATGGAGCGTCATCTCTACCGCGTCCTTCACGTAGAGGAAGTCGCGCATCTGCTCGCCGTCCTTGTACCGGGGGTCGTGGCTCTTGAAGAGCTCGATCCTGCCCGACTGGCGGATCTGCAGGTGGGCCTTCGAGACGACGGAGCGCATGTCGCCCTTGTGATCCTCGTTCGGCCCGAAGACGTTGAAATACTTGAGGCCCACGATCCGCTCGAGCCATCCAAGCCGGCGGGCATGCAGGTCGAAGAGGTGCTTCGAGTACCCGTACATGTTGAGCGGGCGCAGCCGCTCGATGGCCGGGTCCTTGTCGTCCATGCCGGAGGCCCCGTCGCCGTACGTGGCCGCCGAGGAGGCGTAGATGAACCGGGCTCCCGTCGCCAGGGCCCAGCCCGCGAGCTCGCGGCTGAAGGCCGTGTTGTTGTCGACCAGGTACGAGGCGTCGCGCTCGGTCGTCGACGAGCACGCCCCCATGTGGAAAACGGCCGAGAACTTCCCGAAGGCCGCCGGGCTCTGCGCGAGCCGCGTCCTCAGGACGTCCCCCTCGACGTAGTCGGCGAACCGCAGGGGGACCAGGTTGCGCCACTTCTCGTCGGAGCGCAGCAGGTCGCACACGACGATGTCGGCGACGCCGCGCCTGTTGAGGCCCCAGACGAGCGCGCTCCCGATGAAGCCCGCTCCGCCGGTGACGAGGACTCTTCCGCCGAGGGCGTTCACGGGGCTAGGCCGAGAGCTCCTCGGCGCGCGCCTTTGCCGCGAGGACGCACTCGAGCACCATGCCGCGGAAGTCGCGCTCGGAGAGCCGGCGCAGCGCCGCGGCGGTGACGCCGTTCGGCGAGGTGACCTGGTCGCGAAGCGCCTCGGGGTCCGCGCCGCGGCTGGCGAGGAGGCGCGAGGCCCCGAGGAGCGTCTCGGTGGCGATGGCCGCCGCGGCCCCGCGCTCGAGCCCGGCCGCCGCCCCGGCCTCGCGCAGCGCGGCGGCGAATTCGAAGACGTAGGCCGGGCCGCTGCCGCTGAGCGCGGTGAAGGCGTCCATCTGGCCCTCGGGCAGCTCCACCGAGCGGCCCAGGGCGCCGAATACCTGGTCGATGGCCGCGCGGTCCGCGGCGGCCAGGGGCGCGCGCGAGCACCAGCCGGTCATGCCGGCGCCTATCTGGCCGGGCGTGTTCGGCATGCTCCGCACAATGTTGCGGGCCGATGGGAACGCGCGGGACAGGCTCGCGATCGTCTTGCCGGCGAGGATCGAGATGACGAGGCGGCCGGCGGAGAGGGGCCCCAGACGGGGGTCGGCGCCCGCCAGGTGCGCGGGCTTGAAGGCGACGACGAGCGTGCCGGCCCCCGCCATGAGGTCGTCCAGCGAGCGGGCGAGGCGGATCCCCGTGCGCGAAGAGAGCGCGGCCGCCGTCGGGCCGGAGCCCCCCATGCAGGCGATCGCCCCGGGGGGGCAGGCGCCCTTTGCGATCAGGCCCTCGACCATGGCGGAAGCCATGTTGCCCGCTCCCAGGAATGCGATCTTGTCCATCGGGGCCGCCCGGGGCTCCTAGTCGTCGTCGTCCTGCGAGCGGTCCCTCTGGCGGGGGTCGCGCACGGGGTGGATGAGGGTGGCGCTCGCGCCGCCCCCCGGCCTCGGAAGGAGCGTCACCTCGCCGCCGAGGCTGCGCAGCGAGTGGCGGGCGATCGTGAGGCCCATGCCGACGCCGACCGTGCGCTTGGAGCTCACGAAGGGCTCGAACATGCGGTCGCGGATGTCGTCGGCGATGCCGGCCCCCTCGTCGTCGACGCGCAGCTCGAGCATCTTCTCGCCGCGCGGCCTCTCGACAATCCGGGCGACGATGGAGATGGGGCGCCTGGCGCCCGGCGGCGCGTCGCGGTACGACTCCCACGCGTTGATGAGCACCTTGGAGAGCACCTCCTCGAATGTCTCGATGTTGGTGTCGATCTCCAGGTCGCCCAGGTGGTTGTCGACCTCGACCGGGGCGGAGAGCTTGTAGTCGGAGTGGAACCTTCGGATCCCCCCGTCGATGAGGCGCGGAAGCGCGACCCGCGTCAGCTCCGGCCGGCTCTTGACGACGAGCGTGCTGAGCTGGCGGACGATCCCGACTATCCTCTGGATCGCGTCGTCCAGGTTCTGCGCGTTCTTCTTCACGGTCGCCGGCTTGTCGAATCCGTTCTTGATCAGGTCGAGGTAGCCGATGACGACGCCGAGGAGGTTGTTCAGGTTGTGCGCGATCCCCTGGGCCACGGCGCCGATCGTCGCCGCGCGGCGCGACTCCTCGAGCCGGCGCTGGAGCTCGAGGTTCTCGCGGTTGATGGCGGCGAAGCGGAGCTGCGTCTGCACCCGGGCGATCGTCTCGTCGAGGTCGATCGGCTTGGTGATGTAGTCGACGGCGCCGACGTTGAGGCCCTCGAGCTTGCTCTCCTTGGTCGAGCGCGCCGACACGAAGATGATCGGGATCGAGCGCGTCTCGCTGCTCGCCGACAGGCGCTGGGCGACCTCCATGCCGTCCATGTCGGGCATCATGAGGTCGAGCAGGATGAGGTCGGGCTTGTGCGCCTTGACCTGCTCCAGGGCCTCGAGGCCGTTGTTGGCCGTCAGGACCTCAAGCTTGTCGCGCTCCAGCTTGCGCTTGAGCAGCTGGACGTTGATCGGCTGGTCGTCGACTACCAGTATTTTGGCGCTGCACATTGTGTGCTTCCGTGTGGGGCCCTACGGTAGGGCGGGAGGACCCGCGGGCGCAAGCAAAGGCGCGCCGGCTAGGCGGTCCCGCGCAGCCGGTGCGCCTTCACGGTGTTCCTCATGAGCATGGCGACCGTCATCGGGCCGACCCCGCCGGGCACCGGCGTTATCTTCGAGGCGATGGGGGCGACGGACTGGAAGTGCACGTCGCCCACGAGCCGGTAGCCCGCCTTCCTCGAGGGGTCGGCGACACGGTTGATGCCGACGTCGACCACCACTGCGCCCGGCTTGACCATGTCGGCGGTCACGAACTCGGCGCGGCCGATCGCGGCGACGAGGACGTCGGCCTGCCTCGCGAGGGAGGCCAGGTCGGCCGTCTTCGTGTGGCAGACCGTGACGGTGGCGTTCGCGCCCCGCCTGCGCTGGAGGGCGAGGAGCGCGAGCGGCCTGCCGACGAGGAGCGAGCGGCCGAGGACGACCATGTGCCGGCCCTCGAGCTCGACCGAGCTCCGAGCCAGGATCTCCATGATCGCGGCCGGCGTGCACGGCGCGAACCCCGACTCGTCGCCCTGGACGACCTTGCCGAGGTTGCACGGGTGGAAGCCGTCGACGTCCTTCTCGGCCGCGATGCGGCCGAAGACCGCGCGCTCGTCGAGGCCGGCCGGCAGGGGCGACTGGACGAGGATCCCGTCCACCCCGGGGTCGGCGTTCAGGCCCTCCACGAGGTCCTCCAGGTCCCGCTGGGAGATCGTGGGCGGCGGCAGGAGGACGCGGCTCTCGATGCCGATCTCCGCGGCCGTCTGACCCTTCTTCTTCACGTAGGACACCGATGCGGGATCGTCGCCGACGCGCACCAGGGCGATGCAGGGCCTGCGCCCCGCGATCGCCGAGAGCTCGGTCCTGAGCTCGGAGATCAGCGCGGCGGCGATCCGGTTGCCATCGATGACCTCCATCTACTTCAGGCGGAAGCCGACGACGTCTATCACAAGGTCGTCGGAATCCTTGACGGGTCGGATCGAGCCCAGTACGACGACGGCGTGGCCGGAGTAGTCCGCGATCTGCTCGGTGAGCAGGAGCCTGGAGATGTCGACGTAGGCGATCCGCTTGCCGGCCGGGTCGACGAGCTGCCAGTGGTAGGGCTTGCGGTTGGGGATCATGCTCCGCGTGGACGCGAGCGTGCCCTCGTAGAGCCGCGAAAGGGCGATGTTCTCGGCCGGCGCCGGGGCGGAAGGGGCCGCGGCTGCGGCCGGGGCCGGGGCGGCGACGGCTGGCTCCGTCTGGGTTGACGGCGCGGGGGCCGCGGCCTCGGGCGCCGCTGCGCCCGCGCCGGCCGCGGATGGGGCGGTCGGCGGGACGGGAACGGCGACCGGCTCGGCCGGGCCGGTCCTGATGTAGCCCACCAGGGTCGCCTCGAGGCGCACCTGGGTCCATGCCCCGCGCAGGCCCGTGATCTCCGCCTTGTCCCCCTTGGCAAAGACGGCGAGGACGCCGGCGTCATCCCTCGGCCCGAGGTAGACCGAGGAGCCGGGCAGCACGTCGAGCTGCTTCGTCAGGTCCCTGTTCCTCACGTAGCCCTCGAACGGGCCCGGGACCTCGACCGCGGTCCATCCGGGCGGCGGGGGGCCGGCCTTGTCCGTCGGCGCCGGCTGTTCCGATCCGGCCTTGAGGACCGTGATGACGGGCGAGGCCGGGTCGGGCTGGGTCTGGACCGCCGTCGAGACGCTGAGCGTCGCGGCGTCAAGGGCTGCGCACAGGGCGAGGCCCGCGCCGGTGAGGATGATTTTATTCTTCATGGATGGATGAATCCCTGTCGCCGGTCGCCTGCAGCTCGGCGTTCGGAGTCCGGGGCGACCGGAAAAGCTGTTCGATCTCCTTTGAAGCAAGATGTCGCGCTCCGCGCAACGGGATTCCCTTGAGGCGCACCGCGCCGATCTGGTAGCGGCGCAGGCGCCGGACCTCGTGGCCGAGCGCCGAGAGGAGGAGCCGGATCTCGCGCTTCTTGCCGTGGTGCATGTGGATGTCGAGGTCGCGGCTGGTCCCGTCGGCGCCGGGGTTGACGAGCGCCGCCCGCTCCACCTTGAGGCGCTCGCCCTCGAACGTGAGGCCTTTCGTGAGCCTCGGGAGCCGCGAGGCCGGGTAGGGGTCCTTGAGCGACACGAAGTATCGCTTCACCACCTGGCTCGACGGGTGCATCAGCCGGTGCGCGAGGCCCCCGTCCGTCGTCAGGATCAAGAGGCCCTCGCTGTCCTTGTCCAGGCGGCCCGCGCAGAAGAAGCGGTACCGGGACCATTCCCTGGGAAGGAGCGAGAACACGGTGTCGGGGTTGTGGGGGTCGTCGTTCGAGCAGACGAGCCCCCTCGGCTTGTTGACAGCCACCGTGATCCTGGGTTGCGCGAGCGTGCGCACGACCGTTCCGCCCACGGTCACCTTGTCGGCGGGAGGGGACACCCGCTGGCCGGCCACGGCCATCGTCCCGTTGACCCAGACCTCGCCCCTCGCGATCAGCGCCTCGGCCGCGCGCCGCGAGCAGACGCCCGCGTCGGCCATGAACTTCTGGATGCGGATGCCGCCGCCCTGCCCCTGTTGGAAAGTTTTGTCCTTCAATTTGTAAGGACAGGCTTGCGCGCTCCCCGGCGCATGGCAAATGCAAAGGCCCCGGCGGCGCGGCCCCGGCCGCGCTCCCGGTGGGGACCTACAGGGGCTTCAAGCCGGCCTCGATCTCGCTGCGCCTGGCCTCGAGGAAGGGCGGCAGCGAGAGCCTCTCGCCGAGGCTCGACAGGGGCTCGTCCGTGGCGAAGCCCGGCCCGTCCGTCGCGATCTCGAAGAGGATCCCGCCCGGCTCGCGGAAGTAGAGGCTCTTGAAGTAATACCGGTCGACCGGCCCGCTTGTCGGCATCCCCATCCTCTGGAGCCTGGCCGCCCAGCCTGCGTATTCCTTGTCGTCGGGCGTGCGGAACGCCACGTGGTGGACCCCGCCGGCGCCGGAGCGCGCGGCCGGCAGGTGGGGCTCGACGGCGACGTGCAGCTCCGCCGCGGGTCCGGACCCGCCCATCCTGTAGACGTGGATGCGCGAGCCCCCGTCGCCGTCGGCGATGAAGGTGCGCGCCGCCTGCATCCCCATGACACTGGTCAGAACGCGGTCGGTCTCCCTTATCTCGGGGACGCTCATCCGGATCGGGCCCAGGCCCCGGATCTGGTGCTCGGCCGGCACCGGGCTCCTGTCCCACGGGTGGGCCTCGCCGGAGCCGCCGTCGTCCACGAGGCACAGGCGCTGGCCCTCCGGGTCCTCGAAATCGAGCGCGGTCCGTCCGTCGCGCACGACGACGCCCGAGTTCCGGACGCCCTTTTCCGACAGGCGGGCCCGCCACCATTCGACCGTGGCCTTGCCCCGCACCCTCAGGCCCGTCTGCACGACGCTGCGGGTCCCGCGCCGCTCCGGCGCCGCCGGCCAGTCGAAGAACGTGATGTCGGTCCCCGGCGAGGCGTCGCCGTCGCCGTAGAAGAGATGGTAGGCCGAGACGTCGTCCTGGTTGACCGTCTTCTTCACCAGGCGCATGCCGAGGACCTGCGTGTAGAAGGCGACGTTCTGCGGCGCGTTCGCGGTCACCGCGGTCAGATGGTGGATGCCGGTCAGCGCTGGCGTGGGTTCCATGGATGGCGGGGCGTGGGTTTCGGGCGCTGAACGATCCGACGATCCGGGCAAAAGGCAAATCGGGACCGCTGCGGCGGGCCGCCGGAACCGGCTTGCAAGGCGCGGGGCCCGCGGTTTCATTGCGGCCCCATTTAGATGACCGAAACCGCAGCCACCCCGGCCTACACCAAGGACAATCCGTTCTGGGGCCAGGTGATCGAGAACCGCCTCCTGAGCGGGCCGGGCTCCGGGAAGGAGACCCGCCACATCGTGGTCAGCCTCGACGGCAGCGGGCTGCGCTACAAGGCCGGCGACTCGCTGGGGGTGTACCCGGCGCACAGGGCCGAGGACGTGGAGGCGCTCCTGAAAGAGACCGGGGCCGGCGGCGAGGAGCCGGTCACGCTCCCGAAGCTGGCGCAGCCGGTGGCGTTCCGCGAGGCGCTGCGGACGAAGCTCGAGCTGTCGAAGCCGACCCGCAGGATCGTCGAGACGCTCTCGGCCAGGGCCGCCGACCCCGCGGAGAAGGCGAGGCTCGCCGGGCTGCTCGCGCCGGAGTCGAGGGAGGCGCTCGCCGCCTGGCTCGGCGAGCGCCACTACATCGACCTCCTGGCCGAGTTCCCGAGCGCCAGGCTCCGGCCCCAGGAGCTCGTGGACCACATGCGCAGGCTGGTCCCGCGCCTATACTCGATCGCGTCGTCGTGGCGCGCGCACCCCCTCGAGGCCCAGCTGACGGTGGCCGCCGTCCGGTACCGGACGAACAACCGCGACCGCGTGGGGGTGTGCTCGACCCACCTGAGCGACCGTGTGCCGGTATGGGAGGGAAGGGTCCCCGTCTTCGTGGCGCGCTCCCCGTTCGGGCCGCCCGCCGACGGCTCGAGGGACGCGATCATGGTCGGCCCGGGAACGGGCATCGCGCCCTTCCGCGCCTTTGTCGAGGAGCGCGCGGCCCTGGGGGCAACGGGGCGCAACTGGCTCTTCTTCGGCGACCAGAGGCGCGCGTCGGACTTCCTGTACGAGGAGGACTGGAGCCGGTGGCTCGCCGACGGCAGCCTGACCCGCATGAGCACTGCGTTCTCCCGCGACCAGCCGCAGAAGGTCTACGTCCAGGACCGGATGAGGGAGAGCGCCGCGGACCTGTGGGCGTGGATCAGGGAGGGTGCCCACTTCTACGTGTGCGGCGACGCCTCGCGCATGGCGAAGGACGTCGACCAGGCCCTCCACGGGGTGATCGCGGAGCAGGGCCCCATGACCCCCGCCGAGGCCATTGACTACGTTAAGCTTATGAAGAAGGATAAGCGCTACCAGCGCGACGTCTACTGACAGGTTGTCCACACCATGCTCACATTCAGAAACCGAACGGCCCTCGTGACCGGCGCCGGCCGCGGGATCGGAAGGGCGATCGCGGAGACCCTGGCCCGCGAGGGCGTGGCGGTCGTCTGCGTCTCCAAGTCCCCCGAGTCGTGCGGCGCGGCGGCCGCGGCGATCACGCAGGCGGGCGGAAAGGCGCGCGCGCTCCCGGTGGACGTGTCCGACGGGGCGGCGATCGCCAAGGCGGCCGAGGGCCTCCTGGCCGAGATCCCCGTCATCGACATCCTGGTCAACAACGCCGGGATCACGCGGGACGGGCTCCTCTTCCGGATGAGCGACGCCGACTGGAACGACGTCATTTCGACCAACCTGACGAGCTGCTTCCACTGGACGAAGCACCTCGCGCGCCCCATGACGCGCGCCCGCTGGGGCAGGATCGTCAACATAACCTCGGTCAGCGGGATCCTGGGCAACGCCGGGCAGGCCAACTACTCGGCGGCCAAGGCGGGCATGATCGGCCTCACCAAGGCGCTGGCCCGGGAGTTCGCGTCGCGCTCCGTCACCGTCAACGCCGTGGCCCCGGGCTTCATCAGGACCGACATGACCAGCGAGCTCGTCGGCAAGCCCGAGGTGGCCGCGAAGATCCTGGAGGCCGTGCCGCTCAGGCGCTTCGGCGAAACCGGCGACATTTCGAGCATTTGCGCCTTCCTGTGCTCCGAGGAGGCCGGCTACATCACCGGCCAAGTTTTTACCGTTGACGGCGGCATGGCAATGTGAAGCCTGCGTTCATCGGATAATCCCCAAATGGCTGAACAAAAAACCATAGACCAACGCGTTAAAGAGATCATTGTGAACCAGCTCAACGTCAACGAGGAGCAGATCACACCGACCGCGTCCTTTCTCGATGATCTCGGCGCGGACTCGCTCGACACGGTCGAGCTGATCATGGCCTTTGAGGAGGAGTTCAAAGACGAGATCAAGGGCGAGATTCCGGAGTCCGACGCGGAGAAGCTCCAGACCGTAGGCCAGGTCATCGATTACATCAAGGGCAAGGCCGGACAGGGCTGACCCCTCGCCGGCAAGACCCCGGCAATCCGCGAGTTTCAACGGACGGAAGTGGGCCGATCGCTGGAATGGCTTATTAAATGAGACACGCCGGGCCGTCGCGTCGCGTCGTTGTGACCGGTCTTGGCGTCGTCGCGTCGATCGGCCATGACGTCCCCTCGTTCTGGTCGGGGCTCATCGCGGGAAGGATCGGCATCGACCGCGTGACGCTCTTCGACCCGTCGCAGTTCGCCTGCCAGATCGGCGCCGAGGTGCGCAACTGGGACATCAACCTCCTCATGGACCCGAAGGAGGCGCGGCGAAACGACCGGTACACGCACTTCGGGTTTGTCGCCGCGAAGCAGGCGGTGGCCGACGCCGGGCTGGACATGGCCAGGGAGGACGGCGACCGGGTGGGCGTCGTCATCGGCTCCGGGATCGGGGGCATGCACACCTACGAGACGCAGCTGCGCGTCCTCTACGAGCGCGGGCCGCGCAGGGTGTCCCCGTTCACGATCCCGTCGCTGATCGGCAACATGTGCTCGGGCCTGGTCGCGATCGAGCTCGGCGCGCGGGGCCCGAACTTCGGGACCGTCTCCGCCTGCGCGACGGGCACCCACTCGCTGGGCGAGGCCGCGCACATGATCCGGCGCGGCGACGCCGACGTCATGGTGGCGGGCGGGAGCGAGGCCGCGATCACACCCTTCGCCTACGCGTCCTTCTGCTCGATGAAGGCGATGAGCACCCGCAACGACGAGCCGCAGCGCGCGAGCAGGCCGTTCGACAGGAACCGCGACGGCTTCATCATGGGCGAGGGCGCCGGGATCCTCGTCCTAGAGTCGCTCGAGCACGCGCGCGCCCGCGGCGCCCGCGTCTACTGCGAGCTCGCGGGCTACGCGGCGACCTGCGACGCGTACCACATCACGCAGCCCGACCCCGACGGCAAGGGGCTGTCGATGGCGATGAGGCGCGCGCTGGCGAGCGCGGCCGCCCCTGTCGAGAGCGTCGACTACATCAACGCGCACGGGACGTCGACCCCGTACAACGACAAGTTCGAGACGCTCTCGATCAAGCACGTGTTCGGCCGCCACGCGCGCAGCGTTCCCGTGAGCTCGACCAAGTCGATGACCGGCCACCTGCTCGGGGCGGCGGGCGGGATCGAGTCCGTGATCTGCGTCAAGGCGATCCAGCAGGGGATCATCCCGCCGACGATGAACCTCGACGACCCCGACCCGGACTGCGACCTGGACTACGTCCCCAACGCCGCGCGCGGGGCGAGCGTGCGCACGGTGCTGAGCAACAACCTTGGCTTCGGGGGGCAGAACGCCTCCGTGGTCTTTCGCGCCCTGTGAGGCGGGCGTCGGCGGCCGCCCTGCTCCTGCTTGCCGGGTGCTCCCGGCGCAATGCGGACGACGCGGCGGCGCTCGAGGCGAGGAGGCAGGTCTGGGAGGCGATCCAGCCGATGGCCGCGATGAGGGGGATCGACCCCCTGTTCGCGTACGCCCTGGTGGGCGCCGAGTCCGGCTTCGATGCGCGCGCCATGAGGGGGGAGGCCCGCGGCCTTTTCCAGATCAAGCCCCGGGCCTGGGCCGCCGTGTCGAGGCTCCCCTACGAGCCCGAGGTCTGGGACTGGAGGGCCAACCTGGCCGTCGGCCTTGACGGGCTCGCCGCCACGAAGGGAGCCCTCGAGGCGAGGGGGTCGTTCTCGTACCCGCTCCTCTGGGCCGCGCACCAGTACGGCCTGGACTGCGTCGCCGCGCGCGGATTCGACATGGGCAGGATTGCACGCCCGGCAGGTCCCGTCGCGATCCGCCTGTGGTCGGGCGACGTCCACCCGCTCACGCCACCGAAGTGACCCCCTGTCCGGGGACCGGAAGTGGTCAGGCCTTCTGGACCAGGCCGGCCTTCAGGGCCTTGGCCGAGATCCAGACCCGCTTCACGCCGCCATTGGGCATCCTGATCCGCACCCGCTGCAGGTTGGGCCGGAACTTGCGCCTGGTTATGCTCGTGATGTGGGTGCCGATCCCGCCGCTCTTCTTCGACTGGCCCTTGCGGTTGATGATGTTGCCCTTGGAAGGGCGGCGACCGGTGATGTAGCAGGTTCTGGCCATGGTGGGTTGCGACGGGTTAAAAGGTACACGTTAGGGGGCCGCGCGATTGCTGCGCAAGGTGAATTTTACGCGGGCCGCCTGAGGGCCCAGAGCGCCTGGAAGCTCTGGCCCAGGTTAGCCGGGTGCAGGAGCTGGAGGAGCGAGAGCTTCTCGGGGCTCAACCTGCCGGCCTCGGCCGCGGCGACCGCGGCTATGAACTCCCCGCAGTTGCGGGTGAAGAACGCCTCCGCGGACTCGACCCGGGGCTCCGCGAACCGGAGGCCCCTGAGGGCGTCGGCGAGCCAGTCCCAGCACACGTGGCAGGTGATGTCCTGCCTGCCGGGCGACCCCAGCAGGTCGGACACCTGGGCGTGGCCCCTGTACGCCCGGGCGGTGCCCGCGGGCGCCTCGAACGCGATCTCCCTCCAGGTCTTGCCGTAGTCGAACGCGAGGAAGAGCCCCGTCCACGGCTCGCGCGCGATCCTGCGGGCCAGTTCCGCCGACGCGAGCGGGGCGTCGATCACGTAGCCCTCCGGCGCGGACCGCGGGAACGGGTCCGGGGCGGCGGGCCCCTCCGGAAGCTCCACCTCCGCGAGGTCCGGGCCGGCGACCGAGACCCCGAGCTCGCGCCAGGCCCCGGCGCGGAAGCGGAACCTGCGGAACGGCTGCGCGTCGAAGAGCTCGTTCGAGAAGACGACGCACCGCCCCTCGATCCGCAGGGGCTCGCCGACGCGGACCTGGCGCAGCGACCCGAAGGGGTGCGGGCCGTCGCGGAGGACCCCGGCGCCGGGCTCGGCGCCGATCTCGACGAACTCCGACTGGGCCGCCTCCCGGGGCCCGAGGATCCCCGCGCACGCCGCGGCGACCAGCCTGCCGAACAGGGGGGCGGAGGCGGTGGCCGTCAGGAAGTCCGTCCCGGGGCCGTACCCGATCCTTGCGCCGGGACGGCGGTAGTAGCCGGAGCCGGGCTCGTAGAGCGCGACGTCCATGAAGTCGGCGAAGCTCACCGCCGGCTCGCCGCGCGCCCGCGCGCGCAGCGCCGCGAGGACCGCCGGGTCGGGGGATGGCTCCGTCGAAGGCTTCATTTACAAAGCAGAGCGGATGGACACACTTCGGGGCATGTTCAAACGGATTATCGTCGTCTGCGCGGCCGCGCTCGTGGGCTTCTTCGCCTGCGTGGGCGTCGCGAGGCTGCCGTCGTCGTGGAGCCTGTTCCCCAACCGCGACCTCGACCGCTCGGCGGCCTACGTCCGCGAGGTGCTCAAGATAGTCAACGAGAACTACGTCGACCCGAAGTCATCGGGCTACGACTCTCTCGCCCGCCTGTCGATCCACGGGATGGTCGACAACCTCGACCCGCATTCCGAGTACCTCGAGTCCAAGGACAACCAGGAGCTCGAGGAGGACCTCGACGGCGAGTACGGCGGGATAGGCGTCGAGGTGGAGATGCACAACGGGGCGTTCGCCGTCGTGGCCCCGATCCCCGGCTCGCCGGGCGACCGGGCGGGGATCCGGGTGGGCGACGAGATCACCGGCATCGACGGCAAGCCCGTGCAGCGGGGGGCCCCGATGGACGCCGTCGTCAACCGCCTCCGCGGGAAGCCCCGCACCCACGTGAGGATCGGCCTCCTGCGCCCCTCCGACGGCACCCGGATGGACCTGGATCTCGTGCGCGAGGTGATCAAGGTGGTGAGCGTCCGGGGCGTGCGCCTGATGGACGGGACGGTCGGCTACATCCAGATTCGCGACTTCTCCGAGCACACGGGCGAGCAGTTCGACGACGCCCTGGACAGGCTCCTCAAGCGCGGGATCGACTCCCTCGTCATAGACTTGAGGAACAACCCCGGGGGGCTCCTCGACTCCGCGGTGGAGGTGGCGGAGCCGTTCTTCAAGAAGGGAGAGCTCATCGTCTACACGCAGGGGCGCCGGCCGACCGACCGCGAGAACTACCTCTCGGAGACCGAGGGCGATCCCCTGGTGCTCCCGGTCGCGGTCCTCATAAACGAGAACACGGCCAGCGCCGCCGAGATCGTCGCGGGCGCCCTCAAGGACACGGGCCGCGCGGTCATCGTCGGCGAGCGCTCGTTCGGCAAGGGCTCCGTCCAGTCGATCTTCAAGCTGAAGAACGGCGAGGGGCTGCGGCTGACGACCGCCCACTACTTCACCCCGAGCGGGGTGATGATCCACGGCAAGGGCATCTCCCCGCAGGTGGAGGTGGTCATGACCCCCGACGAGGACGAGAAGCTCGACCGGCAGACCTCGCGCCCCGACGTCACCGACCCGAACGACTTCAAGGAGCGGTTCGGGCACGCGCCGATCGAGGACCGGCAGCTCGACGCGGCGCTCGACGTGCTCCGGGCGGCGCGCCTGTCCCGGAAGTGATCCTCGCCTTCGAGAGCTCCTGCGACGAGACCGCCCTCGCGATCTTCGACCCGGACGCGGGCATCGCATGCGAGTGGGTGAACAGCCAGGTCCTGCTCCACTCGGAGCACGGCGGCGTCGTCCCAGACATCGCGACCCGCGAGCACCTGCGGAACTTCGCCCCGCTCCTCGGGCGGGCCCGGGCCGCCGCGCAGTGGGGGGGGATCACGCAGGTGGCCGTGACGCGCGGCCCGGGGCTCGCGGCGTGCCTGGCCCTCGGGACCGCCGCGGCCAAGGCCGTCGCCCGCGCCCTGCGGGTTCCCGTTGTCGGGGTCAACCACCTGCGGGCGCACGCATGGTCGCCGTTCATCCCCGTCCACGCGCAGTCGCCGGGCCGCTTCGGCGAGCGGCTGAGCGAGCTCCTGCCGCACCTCGGCCTCATCGTCTCCGGCGGCAACACGGTCCTCTTCTCGCTGTCAGCCGACCGGACGATCCGCAGGATCTCCGCGACGCGCGACGACGCGGCCGGGGAGGCCCTGGACAAGGGGGCGAAGCTCCTGGGCCTCGGCTACCCCGGCGGGCCCGCGGTCGAGCGCCTCGCGCTCGGCGGGAGCCGGGACGCGTACGCCTTTCCGCGCGCCATGGGCGGGAGGGGGGACCTGGACTTCAGCTTCTCGGGGCTCAAGACGAGCCTCCGATACCGCGTCCAGGCGATGACGGAGGCGCAGGTGCGCGCCTCGCTTGGCGACCTTTGCGCGAGCTACCAGGCGGCGGTTGTGGACGCCCTGGCGGAAAAGGCGGCGGCCGCCCTGGACCAGGGGGGCTACGCCAGCGTCGGGCTCTCGGGAGGCGTGGCCAACAACCGCGCGCTCCAGGCGGCGGTCGGGGAGGCGGCCGCCGGGGCGCGGGCCAGGTTCCTGGCCGCTGACCCCCTCCACACGGGCGACAACGCGGGAATGGTCGGCTTCGCCGCATGGGCCGACGCCGGCGACGCCGGCCGCTTCGCGGGCAGCGCGCTGTCGATCGATCCTGGCGCCTACTTGTAGTCGCGGCGCAGGTTGCTCGGCAGGATGCCCAGCTCCTCGCGATACTTCGCGACCGTGCGGCGCGCGATGTTGATCCCCTTCTCCTGGAGGCGGCTGACGATCTCCTGGTCGCTGCTCGGGGCCCCCCTGTCCTCGGCCGCGACCAGGTCGGCTATCATCTCCTTGACGCTCGTGTTGGAGACCGAGGCGCCGCTGTCGTTCTGGTAGCCCGGGGTGAAGAAGTACTTGAACTCGAAGACGCCGTGGGGCGTGCGGATGTACTTGTTGGCGATCGCCCGGCTGACGGTCGTCTCGTGCACGCCCACCACGTCCGCGATCTGGGTCATCGTCAGCGGCTGGAGCCTGGAGACGCCGTGCTCGAAGAAGGGCATCTGGGCCTTGAGGATCTCGCGCGTGATGCGCTCGATCGTGCGCTGGCGCTGCTCGATCGAGTCGATCAGGAACTTGCCCGCGCGCATGCGCTCGCGCAGGTAGTCTCGCTCGCCCTTCGAGAGCGAGCCCTTGGCTATCAGGTCCCGGTACGTGCCCGATATCCTCAGGCGCGGAATGTAGTCGTTGTTGAGGTGGATCTTCCAGCCGCTGCCGTCGTGCTCGACGGTCACGTCGGGCACGACCACGCGGTTCTGGTCCTCGGCGAAGCGCCGGCCGGGGGCCGGGTCGAGCTTGCCGATCTCCTCGATCGCGCCCTGGACGTCGTCCGAGGCGGCGCCGAGCTTGCGGGCGAGCTCGGGGATGCGGCGCCGGGCGAGGAGCTCGAAGTGGTCCCTGATGATCCGCGCGGCCAGGGAATCGCGCCGGCCCTTCGCTGCGAGCTGCGCGAGAAGGCACTCCGCGAGGTTCTGCGCGCCGATCCCCGGGGGCTCGAACGCCTTGAGCGCGGTCACCGCCTCCTGCACGGCCTCTAGGGGCAGGCCCGTCTGGAGGGCCGCGTCGGCCGCGGTCACCGTCAGGAACCCGCGGTCGTCAAGGCTCCCGACGAGGTGCTGCATCGCCTCCACCGCCTTCGGCGAAAGGTCCGCCATCTCGGCCTGGCGCATCAGGTGCTCCTGGAGCGAGGGCTCGGTCGCCACCGAGTCGAAGAAATGCTGGCGCCTCTCGGCGTCGGCCGCGGAGTAGGGCTGGCTGCCGCCGGCGCTCGCCATGTAGTCGCGCCAGTCGTCGTCGATCTTGCCCAGGATCTCGAACTCCTTGGAGAAATCCATCTCCTCGCGCTTGCCCTCGGCCGCGGCGTCGGGGGCCCCGTCGGTAGGGGGCGCCGGATCGTCCCCGTGGGAGTCCGCCTCCGAGTTCTCGGCGTTCGCCTTCTCCGGGCTCATGCCCTCCATCGGCAGCTCCTCGAGCGTCGGGTTCGCCTGGAGCTCCTCCTGGATGACCGAGCGCAGGTCGAGCGCCGCGACCTGGAGGATCTTCAGGGACTGGCGCAGCTGCGGCGCGAGGACGAGCGACTGCGTCTGGCGCTGGCGGAGCTCCTGGCTGAAACCTCCTGCGCTCATGTGCGTTGAGGCGCCGATTGCCTCATGGACCTGGCGGGCGGGAGTTAGATGCTGCGGCTGCGGGGGGTTTGGGTTCGCGGACGCCGAAAAGGTCGCGCAGGTAGGTTCCCAGCTTCTCGTTCGTCGGTCCGTAGCCGTGGCTGTAGAGGTACAGCTCGAGGTCGTTGAGCACCTCGGCCGCCGACTGGTAGCGGAGGTCGCGGTCGCGCTGGAGGCACTTCTGGACGATGGCCTCGAGCCTCTCGTCGATCTCGGGCCTGAGCGTCGAGAAGCGCGGGATCTGCATCGTCAGGATGTTGCGGCGCGACTGGGCCCGGTCCGCGTGGCGGAAGATATTGCGCCCGAGGAGAATCTCCGTGAGCACGATCCCGAGGGGGAAGAGGTCGGCGCGGGCGTCCGTGACGGCGTAGCTCGCCTGCTCGGGCGACAGGTACTCGTCCTTGCCGGCGATCACCTTGCCCTCCTCGTTGTACATGAGGTTCAGGGCCTTCGCTATCCCGAAGTCGGTCAGCTTCACGTCGCCCTCGTAGCTCATGATCACGTTCTTCGGGCCGATGTCGCGGTGGACGATGTTGAGGTGGCGCCCCTCGCGGTCGCGCTTCTGGTGGGCGTACGTGAGGCCGCGCGCGACGCGCGAAACGATGAAGGCGCCGAGGTCGACCGGCACCGGCCGGCCGAGGAGGCGGTGCCTCTCGATGAACTGCTCGACGTTCTGGCCGCCGACGTACTCCATCACCATGAAGTACTGCCCGCCGATCTGGCCCAGGTGGTACGTCTGGACGATGTTCGTGTGGATCAGGTCCGCGACGAGCCTCGCCTCGCCGATGAAGTTCTTCTGGAACTCCGGTATGGCGGAGTACTCCTCGCGGATCAGCTTTACGGCGACCGTCTTCCGGAACTGCCCCGCGCCGTGCTGGTGCGCCTCGTAGACGACGCCCATGCCGCCCTCCGCGATCTGGCGGACCATTTCATACCTGATCTCATTGAAGATATGAGAGATTGCGGGCACCGAGCCTCATTGAATTGCGGGATCCGCCGCTTGCAAGAGTAACATTCTCGGCTTCGGCGCGAAATCTGCTGCACGGGCCCTCGGGCCGCGGGCGGCCCCGTTTGACAGCGGATTTACGCGGGGTAGTGTGCTCGCATGATCCTGCTGACCCCACGGGCGGCGAACCAGGTGCGCTCGATGCGCACCGGGGCCGCGGCGCCCGCCTCCCGCCTGCGCCTCTTCATCGAGAGCGGCGGCTGCTCTGGCCTCCAGTACGGGATGTCGTTCGACGAGCCGAGGGCGGATGACGCCGCGTTCGAGAGCGAGGGCGTCGGGATCGTAGTGGACCCGAAGAGCCTCCCGCACCTCGACGGCACGACGATCGACTTCGACGACGGCCTCCACGGCAAGGGCTTCGAGATCCGCAACCCGAACGCGCACACGACGTGCGGCTGCGGGAAGTCCTTCAACTGAAGTGGGGCTGGCGCAGGGCCGAGTGGAGCGCCACGACGCCCATCGTCATCGACTTCGCCGCCACGTTCGAGAATCCGGCCGCGGAGATCTCCTGCGACAGGGCGGAGCGCCCGGGGAACTCCCCGATGGTGTCGCCGAGGTACTTGTACGCGGCCCGGTTGCCCGTCAGGAGACCGGCAACGGGCGGCAGGATGCGGCGCAGGTAGATGCCGTAGAGGGGGCGCACGACTCGCCAGGGCCGGGAGAACTCGAGGATGAAGAGGCTGCCCTCGTGCCTGAGGACGCGCCGGATCTCTGCCAGGCAGCGCGCGCGGTCGCTCATGTTGCGCAGGCCGAACGCGATCGTGACGGCGTCGACGCTCGCCTCCTCGACCGGGATGTTGAGCGCGTCGCCGAAGAGGAACTGGACGCGGGAGTAGCGGCCCGGCCTGCGGGCCTTCCTCGTCTCCGCCCTCTCGAGCATCGGCTCGCAGAAGTCCATCCCGAAGACGCCGACGTCGGGGCGCAGGGCGCGCGCAAGGGCGAAGGCCACGTCCCCGCTGCCCGTCGCCAGGTCGAGGACGTTTCGCGGGCGGGCCCGCCGGACGGCGGCCACCAGGCGAGATCGCCAGTAGATGTCGATTCCACCGCTAAGAACCCTGTTGGCCAGGTCGTAGCGGTGGGCGATGCGCCCAAACATCGAATTTACGGCCACGGGGTCTGCCATATGTCAGAGACAATAAGTATTGACGCAATTCATGTCAGACGAATAATTTAAGACGAATCGGTAAAGCTTACACCAAAAGGAACAATTCATGTCCACGAACCTCACCAAACGCGAGATCGTGCTAGAGATATACCGGAAGGCCGGATTCCCGCAGAAACAGATCGTCGATACGGTCCAGCAGACCCTCGACATCGTCCAGAAGGCGCTGTCGGAGGGCCGCAACGTCGAGTTGCGCAACTTTGGCGTCCTGGAAGTCCAGGTGCGCAAACAGAGGGTAGGCCGGAATCCGAACAAGCCCGAAGCGGAAGTCATTATTCCGCAGCGTGCCGTCGTCAAGTTCAAGGCCGGTAAGATACTCAAGCAGCAGCTTAAGAAGCTCGACCTGACCACCCTAATCTGACGGCACCCGGTGCCGGAGCACTCTAGGGTTCGGCCTGTGACGGACGCCGACCAACGCCGCCGTCGCTGATGGCTACGTTCCAGACCCTGCCCGGGTTCCGGGACTTTTACCCCGAGGACCTCGCCAGGCGCACGCACGTCTTCCGCCTCTGGAGGCAGACCGCGGCCACATTCGGGTTCGTGGAGTACGACACCCCCGTTCTCGAGCCGCTCGACCTCTACCGGGCGAAATCCGGCGAGGAGATTGAGGGGCAGATCTTTGCGTTCACGGACAAGGGGGGGCGCGAGGTCGCCCTGCGCCCCGAGATGACGCCGTCGGTATGCCGGCTGGTCGGCGCCCGGGCGAACGCGCTTAAGCGCCCGATCAAGTGGTTCAGCATCGGAGAATTCTACCGGTACGAGAGGATGCAGAAGGGCCGGGGCCGCTGCTTCCACCAGCTAAACGCCGACGTCTTCGGCGAGGCCGGCCCCGAGGCGGAGATAGAGCTCATCGCCCTCCTGATCCAGAGCATGAGGGCGTTCGGCCTCACGGAGAAGGACTTCTGCGTGAGGCTGAGCGACCGGAACCTCTGGGTCCTCTTCCTTTCCGGCCTCGGGCTCGACGATGCGCGGATCCGCTCCCTCCTGGTGGCGGTGGACAAGTACGAGCGGAACGGCCGCGACGCCTTCAAGGCCTACGAGGAGGCATTCGGGCCGGTCGCCCCCGGCCTCATGAAGAGCGTCCTAGACTTCCTGGGGGTCCGTTCGTTCGCGGCCCTCGAGACCGCGCTCGGATCCGCCGGCGGCTCGGCCGGGATGGCCGGAAGGCTGGCGGAATGGGACCGGCTGCTCGCCGGCCTCGGGGCCATGGGCCTTTCCGACTATGTCCGGGTGGACCTGGGGGTCGTCCGCGGGCTCGCATATTACACGGGCTTCGTCTTCGAGGCCACCGACCTCAGGGGCGAGCTGAGGGCGCTCGCGGGCGGCGGCCGCTACAACGACCTAGTCGAAAAGCTCGGGGGCCCGGAGCTTCCCGCCGTGGGCTTCGCGATCGGCGAGATGACCCTCTCGCTCCTCCTCGAGGAGAAGGGGCTGCTCACCGCGGCCTTCCAGGCGCCCGACGTCTACTGCGTCCTCGGCGGCGAGGCCGAGCGCAAGGCGGCCTTCGCCGACATCGGCAGGCTGAGGGCGGCCGGCTACCGGGTCGACTACCCGATAAAGGAGCTCGCTTTCGGAAAGCAGTTCAAGGCCGCCGCGGACTCGGGCGCGAGGATCGCGCTCATCTACGGCGGCGACGAGCTCGCGAGGGGCGTCGTCAAGGTGCGCGACCTGGGCGGGCGCACCGAGCGCGAGTTCCCCGCATCCGGGGTCGAGGCGGCCGTGCGGGCGTTCTTCGAGGGGCGCTAGGGAAGGTTGGCCGGCCCGAACGCCCCCGGCAGGAGCGCCGAGAGCTTCGTCTCGATCCGGGCGTCCGCGTCGCACAGGCACAGGACGAGCGCGTCCGGCCCGAATTCGTTGATCACCTGGCGGCACGCGCCGCAGGGGGTCGTCGGCAGCCTTGTCGGCGTGTAGACCGCGACCGCCCTGATCGCCGTCTCGCCCGCAGCAACGGCGCTGAACACGGCCGTCCGCTCGGCGCAGTTGGACAGCCCGTAGGAGGCGTTCTCGACGTTGCAGCCGGGGTAGATCCTGCCCGAGCCGGCGAGGACCGCCGCCCCCACCGGGAACTTCGAGTACGGGGCATGGGCGCGGGCGGCTGCGGAGCGCGCGGCCTTCTCCAGTCGCCGGGCGGCGGAATCCGAGATCTTCTTCATGGGGGAAAGGGGCGACTAGCCGACGAGTTCCTTCTTGGTCTCGGCGAAGGCCCGGACCGCCTTCTCGAGGTCCTCCTCGCTGTGCGCCGCGCTCACCTGTGCCCGGATCCGGGCGGCCCCCTTCGGGACAACCGGGTGGAAGAAGCCGATCACGTAGACGCCCTTCTCGAGCATCCGGGCTGCGAACCGCTGGGCGAGGGCGGCGTCCCCGAGCATGACCGGCACGATCGGGTGGGTGCCCGGCGCGATCGTGAGGCCCTCGCGCGCCAGCCCCTCGCGGAAGAGCCGCGTGTTGCGGTGCAGGCGGTCGCGCAGCTGCGGGGTCCGGGTCACGAGGCCGATGGCGGCCATCGAGGCGGCGACGACGGGGGGCGCCACGCTGTTCGAGAAGAGGTACGGGCGGGAGCGCTGGCGAAGGAGCTCAACGATCTCGCTGCGGCCGCTCACGTATCCGCCGGTCGCCCCGCCCAGGGCCTTGCCGAGCGTGCCGGTCAGGATGTCCACGCGGTCGACGACCTCGAACTGCTCCGGGGTCCCGCGCCCTCCGGGGCCGAGGACTCCCACGCCGTGGCTGTCGTCCACCATCACGATGGCCTGGTGGTCGGAGGCCGTGTTGCAGATCTCGCGCAGCGGCGCCACGAACCCGTCCATCGAGAAGACGCCGTCGGTGACGACGAGCTTGAATCGGGCGCCCGCCGCCTCGGCCTCGCGCAGCCTGGCCTCGAGGTCGGCGACGTCGCGGTTGCGGTAGCGGTACCTCTTCGCCTTGCACAGGCGGATCCCGTCGATGATGGAGGCGTGGTTGAGCTCGTCGCTGATCACGGCGTCCTCCTCGCCGAGGAGCGTCTCGAAGACCCCGCCGTTGGCGTCAAAGCACGAGGAATACAGGATCGTGTCGTCGGTGCCGAGGAACGCGCTCAGGGTGCCCTCGAGCTCCTTGTGGATCTCCTGGGTGCCGCAGATGAAACGGACGGAGGCCAGGCCGTAGCCCCAGCGGTCGAGCGCCGCCCGCGCCGCCGCCACGACCTCCGGGTGGTTCGCAAGGCCGAGGTAGTTGTTCGCGCAGAAGTTCAGGACCTTCACCCCGACGGGGACCTGGATCGTCGCGCCCTGGGGCGTCTCGATCATCCGCTCGCGCTTGGTCAGGCCCGCCGACGAGATCTCGGCGAGTATCTCCTGGATGTGGGTCTTGAAGGTCGGGGGCATGTGAACCGTGGGCTCCGGCGGGTCACGAGTCCCAGTTCAGGACGATCTTGCCGCTCTTTCCGGAGCGCATGAGCTCGAAGCCCTCGCGGAACTCGCCGTAGGGCAGCCGGTGCGTGATCACCGGCGATATGTCCAGGCCGCTCTGGATCATGGCGGTCATCTTGTACCAGGTCTCGTACATCTCGCGCCCGTAGATCCCCCGGATCGTGAGCATGTTGAAGACGACCTTGTTCCAGTCGACCGCCGCGGCGCTCGGCATGATGCCGAGGAGCGCGATGCGCCCGCCGTGGGCCATGTTGTCTATCATGTCGTTCAGGGCGCGCGGATTGCCTGACATCTCGAGGCCGACGTCGAAGCCCTCCCTCATCCCGAGCTCCGCCTGGATGTCGGGCAGGCGCTCGCGCGACACGTCGACCGCCCGGGTTGCGCCCATCTTCATGCCGAGCGCGAGCCGCGCGGGGTTGACGTCGCTCACCACCACCTTCCTCGCCCCGCAGTGGCGCGCGATCGCCACCGCCATGCAGCCGATGGGCCCGGCGCCCGTGACGAGCACGTCCTCGCCCACGAGGTCGAACTGGAGCGCCGTGTGGGTGGCGTTGCCCAGGGGGTCGAAGCAGGAGAGGACATCGAGCGGGATCGCGGGGTCGACCGGGACCACGTTCGAGGCCGGCAGGCACAGGTACTCGGCGAAGGCCCCGGCGCGGTTGACCCCGACCCCCTTCGTGTCCTTGCACAGGTGCCTGCGCCCCGCGAGGCAGTTGCGGCAGACCCCGCAGACGATGTGGCCCTCGCCGTCCACGAGCTCGCCCTTGTGGAACCTCTGCACGGAGGAGCCGACCTCCTCGACGACTCCGACGAACTCGTGGCCGATGACCATCGGCGTCTTGATCGTCTTCTGGGCCCATTCGTCCCAGTTGTAGATGTGCACGTCGGTGCCGCAGATGGAGGTCTTCCTGATCCTTATGAGCACGTCGTTAGGGCCGGGGGAGGGAACGGGGACCTCGGTGAGGTCGAGGCCCGGGCCCGGCTTCATCTTGGAGAGGGCTCGCATCGTCTTGGCGCTCATTCTGGTGCGCGCCATTGTTGGGCCTGGAAACGCGCAAAACAATCCCGAAGCGACGCCCGGGGGCCGGCTCGCTCGGGTGTTGCGTCGGGGGGCGCTCCGCTGTGCGCTATTTGGCCTGCGACGATGACCAACCGATTCTACCGGCAATTCGACGGCGAGACCTTCGGGGGCGCCCGAAAGACCGACTACCGCAACGCCTTCCAGATCGACCGCGACCGGATCATCCACGCGCAGGCGTTCCGTAAGCTCCAGTCGAAGACGCAGGTCTTCCTCTCGGGCGAGTACGACTTCTACAGGACGAGGCTCACGCACACGATGGAGGTGGCGCAGGTCGGCCGCTCGATCTGCCACTACCTTCGGACCCTGAAGGGGCCCATGCGCGACGATTTCCACATCGACTCGGACCTTGTCGAGGCGGTCTGCCTCGCGCACGACCTCGGCCACCCGCCCTTCGGGCACTCGGGAGAGCGGACGCTCCAGGAGCTCATGCTTCGCTGGGGTGGGTTCGAGGGCAACGCGCAGACCGTGCACCTGCTGAACGAGACCATGTACGAGGACCGCTCGGGCGTGCGCGGGATGCGCCCGACCCGCGCGCTCCTGGACGGCGTCCTCAAGTACAAGACGCTCTTCGGCGAGTTCCGCCGGCCCCCGAAGAACCACTTCCTCTACGACACGCAGCGCGACGTGCGACGATTCGTCTTCGGCGGGGAGGCGGCCCCGAGGTCGCTCGCCCCCGGCGAGAAGCTCAACGCATTCAAGAGCATCGAATGCCAGATCATGGACTGGGCCGACGACGCGGCGTATTCGCTGAACGACATCATGGACGGGGTGAAGGCGGGCTTCCTGACGATCGAGCGGATCGAGGCCTGGGCGGACGGCGCTGTCGGGGACGCCGCCGGCCTTCGCCTCCTTGACGAGCTCCTGGACGCGATCCGCAACGACAGGCTCGCCGGCATCGTCTCGGACCGGATAGGCGTCTTCATCACCGCGTGCCGGCTCAGGGAGCGCGACAACTTCATGGCGGAGCGGACCAACCGGTACCATTTCGACCTCGTCGTCGGGCCCGAGGCGCTTCGCCAGGCCCTCTTCTACAAGAGGCTCGCGAATGACATCATCTTCGAGAGCCCGCAGCTCCAGCAGATGGAGCACAAGGCCCGCCGCATCCTCTTCGAGCTCTGGGCCTCGTGCTGGCGCAACTACGTGGAGCCCGGGCCGCGGGTGGTGCGGATACTGCCGCACTCGGTCGGGGCGCTTGTCGACGCCGCCAAGGGCAGGAGGGCCAAGGCGAGGCGGATCTGCGACTGGCTTGCCGGCCTAACCGACGGGATGGTCATGCGCACCTACCGCCGGCTGTTCGACCCGGACTTCGGGCTCATGAAGGACCTGACCTAGCTCGGCAGCCGGGACCTTAGGGGCCCGGCCGCGGCGCGAGATGCCCCGACTTTACGGCGTCCCCGATCAGGCGCGCGGCCTCCTCCCAGAGGGCGGCCGAGCCCTCGGCGATGTGGGAGTTGCGGGCGATGACGCGGTCCTCGGTGACGCCGTGGCGCCTCCAGGCGGCGCCCTCGGTGCCGCAGTTGAGAAGCACCGGCTGGAAGCGGTCGAGCGCCGCGGCGAAGCGCGCCTCGGGAGTGGCCCGCTCCTCGAACTCGTCCCAGAGGGCCCGGAATTCCGTTGCCTGGTCGCCAGGGAGCATCCCGAAGATCCGGTCCGCGGCGGCCGCCTCGCGCTCGTGCTGGCCGGCCATCCCCGCCGAGTCGTAGGCAAACGTGTCGCCGGCGTCGATCTCCACCAGGTCGTGGACGATGACCATCTTCAGGACCCGCAGAACGTCGACGGCGGGGTCGTTCGCGTGCTCGGCGAGGACGATGGCCGCGAGGCAGAGGTGCCAGGAGTGCTCGGCGTCGTTCTCGCGCCGGCGGCTCTGCGTGCAGACCGTCTGGCGGAAGATTTCCTTCAGCTTGTCGACCTCGAGTATGAAATTGACCTGCGCCCTCAGCCTCTCGTTGGTCATCCCGTCGGACTAAGCCGGCGGGAACCCTCTGGCGAGAGCGGATTGGCCGGGGCGGGCTGGGGCAGGAGAAGCGTCCGAACGAGGCCCTGCCTCGCGGCGGCGACCGCGAACAGCAGGGCGACGGTCCCCATGGCGACGAGCGTCCGGTGCGCCGGGGTCGCAAAGAGCGCCGGGAACTGCAGGAGCACCATTATGGCGACGCTCTGGGTCGCGACGACCGCGAGCGAGTTCCTGCCGAGGAGCTCCAGCGGCCGCGAGGCAAGGAGCGACGGGAACCGAGAGCCGACTACAGCCACGAGATAGGCGACGCAGCCGAAGTCGGCCACCCGCAGAAGCCCCAGCGCCGGCTTGTTCAGGAGCACTCCGAAGACGGCGTCGGGCCAGAGCGAGGGCCAGTGCGCCTGCTGGACGCCAAGGCCGTAGATTGCGACGGAGGCCGCGCAGAGGACCGCCCAGCGGCTCGGCCTGGCGACCTGCCGGCGGCCGCTGACGCCGGCGTGGCCGATTGCGACCCCGGCGACGAAGAGGAGCTGCCACGCCAGAAGGCTGAAGGAGCCCGTGTTTATCGGGTACGTCCGCAGGGCCGCCGCCGACGGCGCCCATTGCGCGACGAGCCACAGGACCACGCTCGCCGATGCGACCAGCCACCGGCGGCCGGAATCGAGCCCCATGATCACGGCCGGCAGGAAAAGCACGAAGACGCAGTACATCGGCAGGAGGTCGAGGAGCCCGGGCTGGTAGAGGAGCGCGGCTCCCAGGCCGAGCGCCGCCAGCGGGTGCTCGAAGAAGAGCCTCGGGGCGGTCTGCGAACAGTAGCCGCAGGCGTACTCCGTCAGGACCACGCACGCCAGGGCGCCGACGAACGAGGCGATGTGCCAGGCATAGATCGTCTTTGTGCGGCCCAGCGCCGCGGCCCAGAGGCCGGCGGGCCCGCCCGCCCTCAGTTTCCTCGTGTAGACAATGCCCGCCATGAGTCCGGACAGGAACACAAAGCCCTCGGCCGCCGTGAAAAAGCCGAGCGACTGGTCTGTGAATCGGCGAATCTCGGTCGGCAGGTGGTTGACCGTCATGCAGATGAGGAACAGGCCCCGCAGCGTGTCATACCGCGGGTCGCGCATGGACCGGGCCGATTCGGGCTTGGACTTCACGATGGATCGCCGACAGTTAGTACCATGAAACGTTCCAACCTGCGGAAAATCTTCGGAATATGCACGCTCGCATTGGTTTGGCATGGAAACGCGTTCTGCGCCGACTATCCGGCCGCGAGACGAGGGCCACAGGTTGACGACTACTTCGGCGAGAAGGTGCCCGATCCCTATCGCTGGATGGAGGACATCGACTCGCCGGAGACGGCCGAGTGGGTCCGGGCGGAGCGGGCGTACACGCAGGCGGCGTTCGAGCGTATTCCGGAGAGGGCCGCGATCCGGGCGCGCCTGAAGGAGCTCTGGAATTTCCCGAGGTTCGGCCTTCCGCAGAAGCGGGGCCGGCGCCTCTTCTACACGAGGAACGACGGCCTCCAGAACCAGCCGGTCGTCTGCGTCGTCGACGCCCCGGGCAGGGCGCCGCGGGTGCTCCTCGACCCAAACCTCCTTTCCAAGGACGGGACGGTCGCAGTCACCGACCTTTCCCCCAGCGACGGGGGGACGCGCCTGGCCTACGGGCTCGCGGTGGCGGGCTCGGACTGGACCGAGTTGCACGTGCGCGACGTCGTCACCGGCGAGGACCTGGCCGACGTCGTCCGGCGGGTCAAGTTCTCGAGGCCCGCATGGACCCGCGACGGCGCCGGGTTCTTCTACTGCCGCTATCCCGAGCCGGCCGCCGGCGCCAAGATCTTCGGAAGGCTCTCGGGCCGGCAGCTCTACTACCACCGCCTCGGCGCCGAGCAGCCGAGCGACCAGCTGATCTTCGAGATCCGGGAGCACCCGGAGTGGGTCTTCACCGCGAGCGTGACCGACGACGGCCGCTACCTTGCGGTCGACGTCGAGCAGAGCGACCGAACGCAGAACGCGCTCTACTACATCGACCTGGTCAACCCGCTGGAGCCGCAGGTCGGCGCCCCGGTGGTCCGGCTCCTCGACCGATTCGACGCGCGTTACCGCTTCCTGGGCAACGAGGGCCCGCGGTTCCTCGTGCTGACGACGCTCGGCGCGCCCCGGGGAAGGGTAGTGGGGATCGACCTCGCGGCCCCGTCGGCGCCCGCCTGGGCGGTGAGCGTCCCCGAGGGCGCGGACAGCATCGAGGGGGCCGTCCTGGCCGGGGGCAGGCTGGTCGTCTCGACGCTCCACGACGTGCAGAGCCGGGTCGCCGTCTTCGGGCTGGACGGCGCCCCGCTTGGCAGGGTCGAGCTCCCGGGCATCGGGGCCGTCTCGGGCATCGAGGGGAGGCCGTCCGACCCCGAGATCTTCCTCGGCTTCTCGTCGTTCCTCGCGCCTCCGACGATCCTGAACGCCAACGTCGTCTCCGGGGCGCAGGGTGTCTTCGAGCGGCCGCCGACCCCGTTCGACCCGGCGCGCTACGAAACCAGCGAGGTCTTCTACGCGTCGCGCGACGGCACGAGGATCCCGATGTTCATCACCGCGCGCCGGGACCTGCCCAGGAACGGCGCCGCCCCGGCCTGGCTCTACGGCTACGGCGGCTTCAACGTCGCGATCGTGCCCTCCTTCGCGGTGGCGCCCGCCGTCTGGATCGAGATGGGAGGGATCTACGCCGAGGCGGTCATCCGCGGGGGCTCCGAATACGGGGAGGCGTGGCACCTGGCCGGGACGAAGGAGAGGAAGCAGAACGTCTTCGACGACTTCGTCGCGGCGGGCGACTTCCTCGTCGCGCAGCGCTACACGAGCAGGGACCGCCTCCTCATCGAGGGCCGCTCCAACGGGGGGCTCCTCATCGGGGCGGTGCTCAACCAGCGCCCCGACCTCTGCGCCGTGGCGATCCCGGGTGTCGGGGTCATGGACATGCTCCGCTTCCAGAGGTTCACGGTCGGCGCGCCGTGGGCGGCCGACTACGGCTCGAGCGACGATCCGGCCGGATTCAGGTACCTTCGGGCCTATTCGCCGTTCCACAACGTCAGGCTCGGGGCGCGGTATCCGGCCGTGCTCGTGACGACCGGCGACCACGACGACCGGGTGTTCCCCGCCCACTCGTTCAAGTACGCGGCGGAAATGCAGCGCGCTGTGGCCGGCGTCCCTGGGGCGGGCCCCGTGCTGATCCGCATCGACTCGAACGCGGGCCACGGCGGCTCGAGCGGCACGCTGCCGGTCTCGAAGGCGATCGACGAGTGGGCGGACAAGATCGGTTTCGCGGCCCACTTCATGCCCGCCGGCTCGCTCGAACTGCCGCGGGCGAAGTAGGGGCGCGGGGTGGGGGCACCGTCGGCGTCATAGCGGCGCCGGCTGACGCTTTTCCTTGCTAGAGCCCTCCCTGCGGACTTCGATCAGACGCATTTTGCGCCATGAAAGTACTCGTCGCCGACAAGATATCCACGAAGGGCGTCGCCTGGCTCCGCACCCAGTCGGGCCTCGAGGTCATCGAGGCGTACGGGTCGTCGCCGGCCGCCCTGCGCGAGCTCGTGAAGGACGTCCACGCGATCGCCGTGCGCTCGGAGACCAAGATCACCGCGGAAATCATTAACGCGGCGCCGCTTCTGAAGGTCGTGGGCCGGGCGGGAGTCGGCGTCGACAACGTCGACGTGGACGCCGCGACAGAGCGCGGCGTGATCGTCATGAACACGCCGTCGGGCAACACGATCGCCACGGCCGAGCTCACCTTCACGCACCTGCTCTGCGGGGCCCGCCCGGTGCCGCAGGCCGCCGCGTCCATGCGCGAAGGCAAGTGGGACCGCAAGGCGTTCGCGGGCATCGAGCTCTTCCGCAAGACCCTCGGGGTGATAGGCCTCGGGCGGATAGGCGGCGAGGTCGCCCGCCGGGCCCAGGCCTTCGGGATGCGCGTGGTGGCGTTCGACCCCTACCTCGCCCCGAGCCGCGCCAAGGGGATGCAGATCGACTCGGTGACCCTGGACGAGCTCCTGGCGCAGTCCGACTACATCACGGTCCACATGCCGCTGACCGACGACACCCGCTACATGATCGACGAGGCCGCCCTGGCGAAGTGCAGGCGCGGCGTGCGGATCTTCAACTGCGCCCGGGGCGGGATCATCAAGGAGTCGGCGCTCATCGCGGCGCTCAAGAGCGGCCAGGTGGCCGCGGCCGGGCTCGACGTCTACGAGGACGAGCCCCTGGGAGCGGCAAGCGAGCTCCGGAGGCTGCCGAACGTGACCCTGACGCCGCATCTCGGGGCCTCGACCGCGGAGGCCCAGGACGCGGTCGGGGTCGAGGTGGCCGAGCAGATCGCCGACGTCCTCAAGGGGGGCGTGATCCGCAACGCCGTCAACATGCCGACCCTCGACGCCGCGACCCTCAAGGTCATCGGGCCCTACATGGACCTCGGGGCCAAGCTGGGGACGCTCCTGCAGCAGGTCTCGCCGGAGCAGATCGGCTCCCTGAAGATAACCTACTGGGGGAAGGTGGTCGACCTCGACGCGAACGCGATCACGCGGGCGATCCTGCGCGGGTGGCTGCGGCGCATAAGCGGGGAGAACGTCAACTTCGTCAACGCCCCGGTCCTCCTTGAGCGCCTCGGCGTGCGCAGCGAGGTCGTCAAGTCCACTGGAGAGGCCGACTACAACGAGCTTATCCAGGTCGAGGCCCTCGGTGCGGACGGCGTCACCCGCAGCGTGGCCGGGACGCTCATCGGCAAGGCGAGCAGCCCCCGGGTCGTCTCCATCAACGGCCGCGAGGTCGAGGTCGCGGCGACCGGCAAGCTCCTGATCATCGAGAACAGCGACGAGCCGGGCATGATCGGCTACGTGGGCACCCTCCTCGGCAGGGACGGCGTCAACATCGCCAACATGTCCCTAAGCAGGCAGGAGCCGGGCCAGACCGCGCTCATGGTGATCAACCTGGACAGCGAGCCGAGCGCGGCCGCGCGGCGCGAGCTCAAGGGCCACAAGGCCATCAGGCTCGCGAAGTTCGTGCAGCTGTAGGAGCCCCATGCCAAGCCCCGCGGATCTCGGCGCCATGCTGCCGCTCTCGGCCGCCGCCGTCTCGGGCTACCTGCTCGGGTCGCTCCCGTTCGGCTTCCTCGTGGCGCGCTCAAGGGGGGTCAACATCTTCGAGGTCGGCAGCAGGAGCAGCGGCGCGACCAACGTGCGCCGGGTGCTCGGCGGGGGCCCGGGCAGACTCGTGTTCGCCCTGGACACGCTGAAGGGGGCGCTCGCGGCGGGCTGGCCCCTGCTGCTTTTCGCTCTGTGCGCTTCGGGCGGGCCCCAGCCCGCGGACTCCGGCGGGGGAGCGGCCGGACTTCATCTGGTGCCGGCCTCCCGTCAGCTCGCGGCCGCGATGGGATACGTGGGCCTGGCGTTCGCCCTGGTGGGGCATTCCTTCTCGTGCTTCACCCGCTTCAGGGGGGGCAAGGGTGTCTCGACGGCCGCAGGGGGCCTCCTGGTCCTGCTGCCGTATGTCGCCCTGATCTCCGCGGCCGTCTGGCTCGTGGTCTTCTATGCGACCCGCTACGTGTCCCTTGCGTCGATTCTCGCGGCGCTCTGCCTGCCGCTCCTGGCCGTCCTGCTCGGGCGCGGCGCGATCGCAATCTGCGTGACGGCCGTCGTCGCCCTCTTCGTTGTCGTGCGCCACCGCGCCAACGTGGGGCGTCTGCTCACGGGCACCGAGAAGAAGTTCGAGCGTGGGAGGCAGGGCGGGCACCCGCCGGAGGCGAAGCCATGAGCCACGTGCGCACGATCAACATAGGCCTGTGCGGCCTAGGGACGGTCGGCCAGGGCGTCTGGAAGCACTTCGGGCGCATGCGCTCCGCGCTCCAGTCGCGCCTTGGGGCGAGGATCGTCCTTTGCAGGGCCGCGGTCCGGAGCCGCGCGAAGGAGCGCGCGGTCCGGGTGCCGGCGTCGAGGCTCACGGACGACGCGATGGCCGTCGCGACCGACCCCGGGATACAGATCGTCTGCGAGCTGATGGGCGGCACGGGGGTCGCCCGGGACGTCACGCTCGCCGCGCTCTCCCGCGGCAAGGTCGTCGTCTCGGCGAACAAGGCGCTCATATGCGAGCACGGCGCCGAGATATTCGCCGCGGCGAGGCGCGGCGGCGGGCACTTCCTGTTCGAGGCGAGCGTGGCCGGCGGGATCCCGCTGATAAAGGCGGTGCGCGAGGGGCTTGTCGCCAACCGGTTTCCGCGCATCTACGGGATCCTGAACGGGACCTGCAACTACATCCTGACCAAGATGGAGGAGCTCGATGCGCCCTATGCGAGCGTGCTGCGGGAGGCCAAGCGGCTGGGCTACGCCGAGAGGGAGGAGTCGCTCGACGTCCAGGGATGGGACACCGCGCACAAGGCGTGCATCCTCGCCTGGCTGGCGCACGGGGTCTGGGTGCGCCCCGAGGACATGATCGTCGAGGGGATCGAGCGGATCACGCCGGCCGACTTCAAGAACGCCGCGGCGCTCGGCTTCGGGATCAAGCTCTTGGGGATCATCACGCGCGACTTTGCCACGGACGAGATCAGCGTTCGCGTCCACCCGACGCTCCTGCCCGAGGGCAGCGTGCTGGCACGGGTGAGCGGGGTCTTCAACGCTATCTCGGTCACCGGGGACGTCGTCGGCACGACCCTTTACATAGGGCGCGGCGCCGGCCAGGACGCCACGGCGAGCGCGGTAATAAGCGACATCGCCGACGCGGTGGCCCTGCTGCTCCACGGCAAGGGAGCCCACTTCATGGGGGAGGAGGAGCCCCCGGCGCTCGGCGGGGCCCGGATGGCGCCGCCGGCGCGCGTACACGGGCGCCACTACGTCAGGCTGACCGTGGCGGACCGGCCGGGCGTGCTCGCGCGCGTCGCGACCGTCATGGCTCGCAACCGCATTAGCATCGCGAGCGTCATCCAGAACCCGTCGGAGCGGCCGGGCGCCGCGTCGCTCGTCCTCACCACCCACGAGAGCGACGAGCGCTCGATGGGCGCTGCCCTGCGGGCGCTGGCGCAGCTCGGGAGCGTGCGCGAGGCCCCGCTGCACCTGCGCATAGGGGACCTGGAGGACTGAGCCCAAGGGGAGGAAACCCGACACTATGCCCAGAATCGTCCAAAAGTACGGCGGAACCTCGGTCGGCGACGTCGAGAGGATCCGCAAGGTCGCGGAGCGCATAAAGGCCGCGCGCGAGGAGGGCAACGAGACCGTCGTCGTCCTGTCGGCGCGCGCGGGCCTCACCAACGAGCTCATTGCCCGCGCCAAGGGCCTCTGCCCGAACCCCAGCGACCGGGAGCTCGACCAGCTGCTCGCGATCGGCGAGCAGGAGTCGATCGCCCTGATGGCGATGGCTCTCCACGGGATCGCGGTCGACGCGGTGAGCTACACGGGCGCGCAGGCGGGCATCTTCACGGACAAGGTCCACACAAAGGCGAAGATAAGGACGATCGACCCCAAGCCCATCATGCGCGACCTGGCCGAGGGCCGCGTCGTCATCGTCGCGGGCTTCCAGGGGATCGACGACGAGGGCGAGACGACGACCCTCGGCCGCGGGGGCTCGGACCTGACCGCGGTGGCGCTCGCGGCCGCCCTGAAGGCCGACCGCTGCGAGATCTACACCGACGTGGACGGCGTCTACACGGCCGACCCGCGCGTCGTCAAGGAGGCGCGCAAGCTGCCCGAGATCTCCTACGACGAGATGCTCGAGCTGGCCTCGTCGGGCTCGAAGGTGATGCAGTCGCGCTCGGTCGAGTTCGCGAAGAAGTACGGGGTCGTCTTCGAGGTCCGCTCATCGTTCAACCACAACCCAGGAACCGTCGTGAAAGAAGAAGTCGCCTACATGGAGCAGGTCGTCGTCCGCGGCATCGCCGTCGACAAGGACCAGGCCAAGGTAATCGTCAGCAACATCCTCGACAGGCCCGGCTCCGCGGCGAAGGTGTTCCGCGGCCTGGCCAGCGCCAGCATCAACGTGGACATGATCGTCCAGAACGTGGGCCGCCACGGCGTCGCCAACCTGACCTTCACGGTGCCGAAGGCCGACACCGCCCGCGCCGTCAAGGCCCTCGAGCCCGTCCTGGCCGAGGTCGGCGGGGGCCATGTGGGCGTTCAGGACCGCATCGCGAAGCTCTCGGTCGTCGGCGTCGGCATGAAGACACACACCGGGATCGCCGCGACGCTTTTCCAGGCCCTGGCCGAAGTCGGGATCAACATCGACCTGATCAGCACCTCCGAGATAAAGATCTCGGTGGTCATCGACCTGGAACGCGCCGACGAGGCCGCGCGCGTGGCGCACACCGCGTTCGGGCTAGGCAAGGCCTAGGGCCCGCCGCGCATGCGCTACGTCTCGACACGCGGCGGGAGCCCCCCGCTCGGGTTCACGGACGCTGTCGCGCAGGGCCTGGCGGGTGACGGCGGGCTCCTCGTGCCGGAGGAGCTTCCGGACCTCTCGCAGGAGCTCGGGGGCCTCGAGGGGCTGGAGTACCCCGAGCTCTGCTTCCGCTTCCTGCGCCGTTTCGCGGACGACATACCCGAGGCGGAGCTCCGGGAGCTCACCGCGCGGTCCTACCTCCGCTTCGAGCGCCCCGAGATCACGCCGCTCCTCGAGCTCGACGCCGGCCTGCGCGTGCTGGAGCTCTTCCACGGGCCGACGCTCTCCTTCAAGGACATCGCCCTCCAGCTGCTCGGCAGCCTCTACGCGAGGCAGTGCGCGAGGCGGGGCGGGGCGATGAACGTCCTCGGGGCGACCTCCGGCGACACGGGGGCGGCCGCCATCGCCGGCCTCATGGGGCGCCCGGGCGTCGCGATCTTCATCCTGTACCCAGACGGGCGGGTCTCGCCGCTTCAGGAGCGGCAGATGGCCTGCACGGGCGACCCGAACGTCCACGCCCTCGCCGTGGAGGGCTCGTTCGACGCGGCCCAGGCGGTCCTGAAGGAGATCCTCGGGGACCGGGAGTTCCGGGAGCGCCACCGGCTGGCGGCAGTCAACTCGATCAACATCGCGCGCGTCCTCGCCCAGTGCGTCTACTACCTCTACGCCTGGCTCCGGCTGCCGAGGGAGCACAGGGCGAGCGCCGAGTTCGTGGTGCCCACGGGCAACTTCGGCAACGTCCTGGCGGGCTGGATGCTTCGCGGGATGGGGGTGCCCATCGCGGGATTCAGGGTCGCGACGAACCAGAACGACATCCTGTACCGGCTCTTCACCACGGGCGTCTACGCGGTCAGCGAGGTCAGGCCGAGCCTCGCCCCCTCCATGGACATCCAGGTCGCCTCCAACCTCGAGCGCTTCCTCTACTACAGCTCGGGGCGCGACCCGGGCCGGGTCAGGTCGGTCATGGACGACATTCGGGCGAAGGGCCTCCACCGGTTCAAGGACTTCGACGGGGGCTCCATCTCGGCGTCGCGGTGCACCGACCACGAGATCCCCGGGATCATCCGCCAGGTCCAAAGGGCGTACGGCTACGTCGTCGACCCGCACACGGCGTGCGCCTTCAAGGACATCGACACCTCGCGCCCGAACGTGGTCCTCGCGACGGCGAGCCCCGCCAAGTTCCCCGACACGATCCGCTCCGCGATCGGGATCGAGCCCACGCACCCGTCGCTTGAGGCGCTCAAGTCCCGGCCCCTCGAGCGCCACAAGATTATGGCTGACGCGCGGGCGATACGTGGCTTCATCGAGACCCACGCCGTCTGACCGGCGCCGAGACCATGCCCAACTCACTCGTGAGAATCTACGACACCACCCTGCGCGACGGAACGCAGGGGGAGGGGATCAGCTTCTCGGTCGCCGACAAGGTCCTGATAGCCGAGCGGCTGGACCAGTTCGGCGTGGACTACATCGAGGGGGGCTACCCGGGCTCCAACCCGCGCGACATCGCGTTCTTCGCCGAGGCGAGGACGCTCAAGCTCAGGCACGCCAAGCTCGCCGCCTTCGGGTCGACGCGCCGGGCCGGCTCGAGGGCCGACGCCGACCCGCAGCTGCGGACCCTGATCGAGAGCGGGATGCCCGTCATCACCCTGGTGGGCAAGACCTGGCTCCTTCACGTCAAGGAGATCCTCAGGACGACGCCCGAGGAGAACCTCGCGATGATCGAGGACTCGGTGCGCTACGTCGCCTCCCAGGGGCGCGAGGTCGTCTACGACGCGGAGCATTTCTTCGACGGCTACAGCGACAACCCCGACTACGCGATGCGCACGCTCGAGGCGGCGGCCCGGGGCGGCGCGTCGAACCTGTCCCTTTGCGAGACCAACGGCGGCAGGCTCGTCCCCGAGGTGGCGCGGATCACGGCGGCCGTCGTGAAGCAGTTCGGGGGCGCCCTGGTCGGGGTCCACTGCCACAACGACAGCGGCGTGGGCGCCGCGGTCACCCTGGCCGGCGTCGACGCCGGCGCGACGCTTGTCCAGGGCACGATGAACGGCTACGGCGAGCGCGTCGGGAACGCGAACCTGGTGACCATAATCCCCAACCTCGCCCTCAAGATGCGCCGCCGGCTCCACTGCGCCCCGAACCTGGCGCAGCTCAGGGACCTGTCGCTCTTCTTCGACGAGCTGGCGAACCTGCGCCCGGACCCCAAGGCGGCCTTCGTGGGGCGCTCGGCGTTCGCGCACAAGGGCGGCCTGCACGCGAACGCGGCCCAGAAGGTGGCGCGCAGCTACGAGCACATCGACCCGGGCCTCGTCGGGAACAGCACCCGCGTGCTCGTCTCGGACATGGCGGGCAGGAGCAGCCTGGTGCTCAAGGCGCGGGAGTTCGGCGTCGAGCTGGACGAGAAGAGCCCGGAACTCAAGGACCTCATCGAGGAGCTCAAGGACCGCGAGTTCCGCGGCTACGAGTACGAGGCGGCGGACGCGTCCTTCAAGCTGCTGGTGGCGAGGAAGCTCGGGCACATGAAGGAGTTCTTCACGGTCGACGGCTACCGCGTGAGCGTCGAGCGCCACGGCGGCGAGCTCTGGTCCGAGGCCACGGTGCGCGTGAAGGTCGCGGGCGAATCGATCCACACGGTCGCCGAGTCCTCCGGCCCGGTCGGCGCCCTGGACAAGGCCCTGCGGCTCGGCCTGGAGAGGATCTACCCGCAGCTGCGCGACATGAAGCTGCGCGACTACAAGGTGCGCATCGTCGAGGGAAACGAGGGCGCCGGCTCGAAGACCCGCGTCCTCGCCGAGAGCGGCGACGGCCACGCGGTCTGGGGGACGGTCGGCGTGAGCGACAACATAATCGACGCCTCCTGGGAGGCGCTGAGGGAGGCGGTCGAGTACCGCCTGTCCCTGACGGAGGCTCCCTCCAAGCACGCTCAAACCTCACACTCGCCGTGATGAACGTCTCCAGGCTCCTCATCTGCGCCGGCCTGGCCCTCTCGTGCAGGCTGGGCGCCGAGGACGTCGTCGTCTTCGGCAAGGGCGATTTCCGGGTCGTGGGCCCCGCCGCCCGGGAAACGCCGCACGATCCAGCGAACGCCGCGCTTCTCGCGGCCGCGCGGAGCGACTTCCAGGGCGGGGCTCCCTACGACGCCGTCTTCGCGCTGATCAATCCTCCCGCGTGGGGCCGGGTGGTGAGCGCGGATACAGCCGGGAGGCTCCAGATCCGCCGGTCGTTCACCCATGGGCTCGCCTTCCAGGTCGACATGGAGCACCTGCAGCCCGGCCATTCCTACGTCCTCTGCATCAACGGCCGGCCGCAGCACCCGGGCAACGAGCTACTGCCCGAGGCGGTGCCCGGCCACGAGTCCGAGAGGTACTACGATTTCTACACGCTCACGAGCGACGCGCAGGGGGGCTACCATGCGCGGATCGCGCTCCTGCTTCGTCCGGGGCCCTACAACGTCCATTTCTACGTGAAGGACACCTCGGATTTCAAAATCGTCCTCTATGGCCTCGAGTACTTCGACTTTGCCGCGAAGTGAGCCTGCCCCGCTCCGCGGCGACTCGGGGCCTTTGAGTCCGGGGCGGTGACCGGACCGCCATGACGAAGGCGAACGGCCGCGGACCATTGGGACGCTGCGCGGGTGTCACATGACCATTCGGCGCCTCTCGCCGTCTGACGCCGCGGCCTATCGCCGCATCCGCCTGCGCGGCCTCCGCGAGAGCCCCGAGGCGTTTGGATGCTCCTACGCAGAGGAGGCGAGGAGGCCGACCAAGGTGTTCGAGGGCCGCTTGGAGCGCATGGGCGACCGGTGGACGTTCGGCGCGTTTGTGGCCCAGAGGCTCGTCGGCGTTCTGAGCCTGATCCGCGCCGAGAGGCGAAAGGAGCGGCACAAGGCCGAGGTTGTCGGCATGTACGTGGATTCGGGGATGAGGAGGAGGGGCATCGCCCGCGCGCTGCTTGGCCGCGCCATTGAGACGGCGCGCAGGATTCGCGGCCTGAGGCGCGTCCGGATTGCGGTGGTCGAGTCGAACGCGCCGGCGCTGAGCCTTTACGAGGATGCCGGGTTCAAGGTCTACGGACGCGAGGATGAGGCCCTTCTTGTCGGCGGCAGGTTCTACCCGATGCTTTTTCTCGATCGCGCACTGGATCCTGGCAGGCGGGCGCACCCCTGAGGTTGGATTGCGGGGATCTACCTCCTTGCGCGCCTCCAACCGGCTGGGTACCCAAGAGAATGGCGAGCGTGAGCATGCAAGCCAGGGGTCGCGCCCGCCGCTGTCGCGGATCATTGCAATTAGAGCAGAGCGCTGGCCGCAGAACCTCTTGCAGTATCGAGCCCCGTTCGTAGATTGGCGGGAAACGCAGGAAAACGATCTGATGGGCACTTTGGCACAAGAACTTGGGGACATAAGTCATTGCTCCGTATTGCATAGGAGCGTCCGCAACTTTGGCCTGATCTCTGTCGAGAGTTTCATCCAACTGGCAGTAGCCAGAGGATGCCGGCATTACGCACCCGCATTCCCACCGCTGGGAGACGACCCCGGCATCGCCGCGGTCCCAAACGAGGGGTTGGTTTCTCTATTGCTCTTTGCGGTCGCCGGCGAGGTCCATCGTCATTTCGTGTGACGAGAAGCTGCGAAGGAGTTTGACGGAGCCTATGCGAGAGCAAGGCGCAGCTAATGGTTGGCCGGGATCTGACCGGTTGACGTTCGAACGGGGAGCTTGTTATGGAGACTCTCGATGCCGTCGGGATCCGCCATAGTGATCGGCGCGGGAATCGCTGGTTTAGCAGCCGCGCATCGCCTCTCCAGGCTTGGGATGAATGTCGTGGTCCTGGAGGCCTCCGAGCGGGTCGGCGGGCGCATGGTAACCGACCGCCGCGAAGGCTTTGTGATCGACCGAGGCGCCCAGTTCCTTTCTGATGGGTATCCCGTAATTGGTGAGTTGATCCGCGAACTTGGACTGGCCCGGCAGATCTCCCACACGAGTGGATGGGCAGGAACTGTGCGGGGGGGCAAAGTGCGACGGATCAATTCCCGTTATCCCTGGACGCTGGCCACCAGCGGCTTGGTCGGCTGGCGCGATTTGATTCGGATCGCACGCGCAAGCCGGGCGCTCACCCGGGCCACCAGGCAGCTGCCGCTCAGCGACTACTCGCGCTGGCACGGCATGGACGACGCCGATGCGGCGCAATGGGCCGCAGCGGCCTTTGGCCGCGGGGCGCTGGCGTATCTATTCGAGCCGATGCTGGATGGGTTTTATTTCCAGTCTCCCGAGGGGATGTCGCGCGCATGGCCCGCCATAGTTTGGAGTTTCGGTGCGCGCCGGAAGGCGGTCGTGGCACTTGAGGGCGGCATCGGAAGGCTTCCGGAGGCGCTGGCGCGGGCCCAGACCATTCATCTGCGCACGCCGGCCGAGGCCGTCGAGACTAGCGGATCGGTTGCCAGGGTGAAGACAAGCGGGTGGACCCTTGAGGCCGACGCCGTTGTGCTTGCGACCACGGCCCCCGCCGCAAAGCGGATCTACAGCCCGGCCAACGACACGGAGAAGCGGATGCTTGAAACCGAATACAGCGCGACCGTTTGCGTCGCCGTGGCGCTTGCCGAGGGTGTTTCCGGGGCGGGCGTGGCACGGGACATCTACGGCGTCCTTATTCCGCGCAGGGAAAGGGGTGTGATCGCGTCGATTGGCGTCGAGTCCCAGAAATGCCGCGGCTACGTGCCCCGCGGGGAACTCCTGAACGTGATGCTCTGCGGCGAAGCCGGCCTCCGGCTTCTGCGGGCACCCGAGGAGCAGCTGCTCGCCGAGGTGATGCCGGAACTCCGGCGCTATTTCCCGGGCATCGACGGAAAGATCAAGTTCGTCCAGATCGCCCGGTGGGAGGAAGCCGAACCCCGTTCGCCGGTCGGCCGCTGCCGCGATATTCACGAGTACCGCAGGACGTGGCATAGGGGCATGAAGGTCGTCCTGGCCGGCGATTACATGGGCACTCCCTGCACTGAAGGCGCGGCGGAGAGCGGCACTTGGGCGGCGAACGCGCTGGCCGGCGCCGGGGCGTGAGGGGACCGCGATGACCGCGCCAGCCGTGCACACCGCAGCGCCGTTTTCCATCAGGCCCTATGTTGCGGCCGACCTAGATGGCGTTGTCACGGTGTTCCTGAGCGCCGTCCGGGAGACCGCCTCGAGGGACTACAGCGGGGCCCAGGTGGATGCCTGGGCGCAGGTGGACCGCGAGCTGTGGGCCGTCCGGCGCCGGAGCAGGCCGACATGGGTCGCGCTCGTCGGGGAGTCGCTTGCCGGGTTCGCGGATCTCGAGGGCTCCGGGCACCTCGACATGATGTACGTCCATCCGGCGCACCAGCGCCGCGGTGTCGCGAGCGCGCTGCTCGAATGCGCCGAGGCCTCGGCGCGCGCCCGGGGGATCTCCCGGATATTCACCGAGGCGAGCATCACCGCGCGGCCCTTCTTCACCCGGCGCGGGTTTCGGACCGTGGCCCCTAACACCGTCGATGTCCGCGGTGTCAGGATGTCCAATTTCCGGATGGAGAAGCTCCTGGCGCCGGTTCCGGCCGGGCAACGGCCTTCGGCGCGGAGGACGTGATCGCGCCGGCGGCGGCCGGCGCCGTGCCGCGCGGAGGGGAGCGCCCAGGCAGGGTCAATTCGCGGGGGTCGGCGTCACCTGGGCAGC
>Ga0074045_10000195_pt1 | contig 57191 bp, 58 predicted proteins | sample BogForMeECP23OM2_FD_94442 | JGI IMG/M metagenome (GOLD analysis project Ga0074045, IMG submission 94442) | Bog forest soil microbial communities from Calvert Island, British Columbia, Canada - Bog Forest MetaG ECP23OM2 | ecosystem: Environmental > Terrestrial > Soil > Wetlands ... | reverse complement strand
CGCCGCCATCCTCTCCCACCAGCGGCTTCGACCGCCAGACAACGCACCAGGGCCTTCCAGAAACGCCATTTCAAGCCAGGCAGCCAAAATCGTCCGAAACTCCACTCCGACAGGCTGCTAGGGTCCATGGTCTGGGACGCGCCAGAGCCTAGTCGGGTTGGACAGGATATGCAACCATAGCGCGTATGATCTGGCGGGTATTTCGCGTCGATGCGACGTGGCTGGCGCTCGGGCTGGGCGCGCTGGCGCTGGCCCTGGTCGCGATCTGCAGGGGGGCGGAATACGACGAGGGCTACACGCTGCTGCTGACCGCAGGCCATCGGTTGCCGGCGTGGCCTGCGGGGGTGTTCCACGCAGCCGAGGGGCAGGCGCTGTTCCGGGGCGCGCCGAGTGCGGCGCAGATCGCGGCGGAACTGCGCGCACAGGACGTGCATCCGCCGCTGTATTTCTGGCTGGAGGCGGTGTGGCGGGCGGTGGCCGGGCCATCGCTGCTGGCGGCGCGGGCGTTGTCGGTCGCACTGAGCGTGGCGGCACTGGCGGGGGTGGCGGCGATCGCCCGGACGCTCGCGATCCCGCCCTGGCGCGCGCTGCTGCTGTGTGCCGGGTGCTACGCGTTCACCTACACGGGCGCGATCGCACGCGACTTCGCGCTGGCGCAGGCGCTCGGCGTGTGGGCGGTGTGGCTGGCGGTGCGCGGGCGCGGGACGTGGACGGCGGCGTTGGCGGGCGTGGCGTTCGGGCTGGCGATCCTGGCCAACTACCTCGCCGCATTCATCGCGGTGGGATGCGGGGTGTGGCTGCTGGCGGCGCGCAACCTGCGCGTGGTTTCGTTCGCAACCGGTCTGGCGATGCTGTTGCCGGTGCAGGTGTGGTTCTTCCTGGCACAGCGCGGGTCGCGCGCCGGGCAGTTCGCGCCGCTGGAATGGCACAGCGCCCTGCTGCGGCTGCTGCGCGTCCAGGGGGCGGCATTGTTCGGCGGGCTGCCGTTATACGCCGGTGCGTGGGGGGTCGCAGTGACCGTCGGCCTCGGCGTGCTAGCGGTGGGCGCCGCGGCGTGCGCGTTCCGGCGGCTGCGTCTGCCGGCGCGGGCGCTACTGGCGCTGCTCGCCGTGTGTCCTGCAGCGGGACTGCTGGCAATGGCCGTCCTGTCGGGCAGCACGCCGATCGAGCTGCGCTACCTCGCGTTCGGCACGCCGTTCGCCGCGCTGCTGCTGGCCGACGCCCTGCCCCGTCCGCTGCTGGCCGCGATGCTCGCCGTGCAGGCCGCCTCGATCGCCGAGCTGGCGCTGCGCCCGGAGACGATGCAGCCGCAGGCCGAGGCGGCGGCCCAAGCAGCGGAGGCGGACGCGCTGGTGCTGCTGCCGCGCGGCAACGATGGCGTCGGCATCCCTGCCGCGTTCCTGCAGTCGGCGGCGCCCGCGATGCGCGTGCGGATCGTCGGCCCTGATATGGCGCCGTGGGTCATTCGCGCCGAGGCCGCGAACGAATCACGGGTTGCCGCGGCACTGCTTCCGCTGGATGCCGACAGCCGCACAACCGTGCCGGCACTGCTCGCCGCATTCGAGGATCGGTGCTGGCAGCCGGTGTCGCGCAGCAACGTCCTCGCCGTATGGCAGCACGTGTGCGCGGTCGATTAAACGGCTGGCCGCCTCAGCGTGCGTAAGGTGACGACGTCATTGCGAGCGCAGCGAAGCAACCCAGAGTCGCGCGGAAAGCGCATGTTACGCGGCCCTGGGTTGCTTCGTCCCCCGGCCTTCGCCGGGGTCCTCGCAGTGACGTACCTGCGACTACGACGCCTTCGCCAATGCCGGCTGGCTCGGCATCTCCACGCCGATCTCGAGCGTGGAGATGTCGCGGCCGCGATCGACCTTGACCTGCACCTTGTCGCGCTCGAGCGGCACGTGCTTGGCGATCACCGCGAGGATTTCCTCCTTCAGCACCGCGAGAAGGTCCTGGCCGTTGCCCACCGCCCGCTCGTGCGCGAGCAGGATCTGCAGCCGCTCGCGCGCGACCGGGGCGCTTTCGCGTTTGCGGAACCACGTGAAGATGCTCATCATCGCCGGCTCTCTCACGCTACCCGCCGCCCGAACAGGCGATCGACGAAACCGCGTTTCTCGATCGGCACGACCACGTCCAGCTTCTCGCCGCGCAGCCGCTTGACCGCGTCGAAATAGGCGCGGGCCGGCGTGCTGGTGGGCGCGCTCAGCGTCACCGGCGAGCCGAGGTTCGATGCGCGCAGCACCTCCTGGCTTTCCGGGATGATGCCAAGCAGCGGGATGGACAGGATCTCCAGCACGTCCTCGGTCTTCAGCATCTCGCCGCGCGCGGCGCGCGCGGGGTCGTAACGGGTCAGCAGCAGGTGCTTGTCGATCCGCTCGCCGCGCTCGGCCTTTGCCGTCTTGCTGTCGAGCAGGCCGATGATGCGGTCGCTGTCGCGCACCGAGGAAACCTCGGGGTTGGTCACCACGATGGCGGTGTCGGCGTGATGCATCGCCAGCGTCGCACCGCGCTCGATCCCGGCCGGGCTGTCGCAGATGATCCAGTCGAAGCGCTCGCGCAGCTCGGCGATCACGCGCGCGACGCCCTCGCCGGTCAGCGCGTCCTTGTCGCGCGTCTGCGACGCGGGCAGCAGCGACAGGTTCTCGACCCGCTTGTCGCGGATCAGCGCCTGCGGGAGTTTCGCGTCGCCCTGGATCACGTTGATCAGGTCGAACACCACCCGGCGCTCGGCCCCCATCACCAGGTCGAGGTTGCGCAGACCGACGTCGAAATCGACGACGACGACCTTGTCGCCTTCCTGCGCCAGCGCGGCCCCGATGGCGGCGGTCGACGTGGTCTTCCCCACGCCCCCCTTGCCGGACGTGACAACCAGAACTTTCGCCATGCAGCCTCCTTCCGAGTCAGCCTCGGCGATGTCAGCGCAGCGCCGACACCACCAACGAGTCGCCGTCCATGCGCACCTGCACGCGCTTGCCGCGCAAGGTGGGGTCGATCATGTCGGCGGTGCGATACAGACCGTCGATGGAGACCAGCTCGGCCTCCATGCGGTCGCAAAAAATGCGCGCGTCGGTGTGACCCAGGGCGCCGGCGACCGCGCGGCCGCGCAGCGCGCCGTAGATGTGGATCGAGCCGCCCGCCAGCACCTCGGCGCCCGAGGCGACCGAGCCGATCACGGTGACGTCGCCGGACGGAAAGCTGATTGTCTGGCCGGAACGCACCGGCGCGGTGACGATCAGCGACGCGGGCTCGGGCGCCGGCGGCGGTTCTGCGACCGACACCGGGGCGGCATGCTCGGGAACCGCGAGGTCGCCCGAGTCGCGGCCGCCCGACAGCGAAGCGTGCTCGAAGCCGGGCAGCACGCCGCCTTCGACGTCGATCACCCGCACGCCCCGCGCGGTGAGCGACTCGAGCAGCGACTCGAGGCCCGATTCGTCCGCGGGCACGCCTTGCAGGTCGAGCACGACCGGGCGGCTGCGGAAGAACGCCTCCGACCGGGCAAGGTGCTCGTCGAGCCCCGCCAGCCAATCGGCAAGCGGCGACTCGGGCGCCAGGATAAAGGCCATGAACGAGCGGCCCTTCAGGCGCATCGGCGGAAGCTGTCTGGTGTCGTCGGGCACATGCTGAACGTGCGTGGACGGGCGCAGCGAGTCAACGCGAATCGGGCGGGTAAGCCCAACATATTGTGGATATCTCGAGTCGCTCGCCGCTACATGTTGTCAAGAGGAAAGTTCAGGATGAACGGCAGGTCGGTGTCGCCGGTGGCCTCGCCGGCGGCGGTGATCATCGCGTGCGCCTGACCGCGGTGATGGGTCTGGTGATTGAAGAAATGCGTCACCAGCAGCGCCTTCGGGCGGCGTTGCTCGCGTCGCGTGGCGCCGCTGAACCAGACCAGATCCTCGGCGAGCCACGCGGCGTCGACGCGGGCGGCCCAGGCGGAGATCGCCGAGTCGGCGTCCAGCCTCGCCGCGTGCATGGCGTCGAAAGCATCGAACAGCGTGTCCGATTGCCTGATCGGCTGGTCGGGGCGGGTCCAGCCGTCGAAGCGGGACATCCACACGCGGTCGCCCCAGACCAGGTGCGACAGCGTGCCGTGGATGGAGTGCCAGAACGCGCCGCGGTCGGCGCGCCGTGCCGCATCGTCCAGGCGCGCGGCGGCGGCGTAGACGCGCCGGTTCATCTCCGCGTTATAGACGGCCATGACGCGCACGTATTCCGGCGTGATCATGCGGCCTCCGGGTTGCCGAGCGGCTTGTACATGATGACGGTCGCGTGCAGCGTGCCGTCGGCGTTCAGCGCGTAGCCGGGGATGCGGCCGGCTTCGATGAAGCCGAGCGAGCGGTACAGCGGCTCGGCAGCGTCGTTTTCGCGCGTGTCGAGGGTGAGCAGCGTGCGGCCTCGCGCCTGCGCGGTGGCCTCGGCCGCCTGCATCAGCGCGCGGGCGAGGCCGCGGCGGCGGGCGCATGGACGCACCATCATCTTGGCGATGTCGGCGCGGTGCGGCTGGTTGGGCTGCTGGGCGAAGTCGAGCGTCACCGTGCCGGCCATCTCCGCGTCGCTCCAGGCGGCGAAGATGACGCGCTCGCCACGCGCGACCGCCGCGGCCGAGCGCGACCAGAACGCGAGCGCGTCGGTGCGCGCGAGAGGAGGCATGAACGACACCGCGGCGCCGGAATCGACGCAGGCGACCAGGATGTCGGCAAGCGGTCGGACGGCCGACGCCGCGGCGGCCGCGTCGAGCGCTTCGACGCCCTCGACCGGCTTGGCGTAGCCGTACTCGATCGTGTTGGAGCGGTCTTGCAGAGCCACCAGCGGACCCGAGCGCACATAGCCGTGCCGCTCGTAGAAGCGATGCGCGCGGGCGAAGCGGGTGTCGCTGAACAGGGTCAGCCGCCTCGCGCCGGCGTCGCGGGCAAACGACTCCGCCTGCGCCAGCAAGGCATCGGCGAGACCGGTGCCGCGCTGGTCCGCGGCGACATACATGCGGGTGATGCGCCATGCACCCGCGCCGTCCGGCAGCACGCCGGCCGTGCCGGCAATCGCGCCGGCCGCTTCGGCAACCCAGAATGCGCCGCCTTTCGCGCTGGTCCAGGTGGCGAGTGCGCGCAGCTCCGGCAGCTCGCCGTCGACGTCCAGCCCGATGCCCGGATACTCGGACCAGCACGCGCCGATCAGCGCGATGATCGCGTCCGCATCGTCGTCGCGGCCGGGCCGGAGCGAAAGAGTCACCGCAGGGCGGCGCAGAACGCCTGCATGCGCCGCATCGCCTCGGCGAGGGCCGCGTCGTCGGTCGCGTAGCTGATGCGCAGGTAGGGACTCATGCCGAAACCGACACCGGCGACGGTCGCGACATGCGCTTCCTCGAGAAGGGCGAGCGCCAGGTCCTCGTCGGTCTCGATCGCGCGTCCGCCGGCGGTGCGGCGGCCGAGGCAGCCGGCGACGTTGGGGAAGACGTAGAACGCGCCTTCGGGGCGATGGCACTGGATGCCGCGGCAGGCGTTCAACCCGTCCACCACCAGATCGCGGCGGCGGCGATAGGCGGCGACCTGCTCGGCCACCTGGTCCTGCGGTCCGTCGAGCGCCGCGGCGGCGGCGGCCTGCGTGATCGGCGAGGCGCCGACCGACGACTGTCCCTGCACGTTGACCATCGCGCAGATCAGGTCGCGCGGGCCGCCGGCGAAGCCGATGCGCCAGCCGGTCATGGCGTAGGTCTTCGACACGCCGCTGATCGTGACGGTGCGGTCGCGCAGGTCGGGCGCGGCGGCGGCCATCGTCGCGTGACGGAAGCCGTCGTAGGTCAGGTGCTCGTACATGTCGTCCGACATGATCCAGACATGCGGATGGCGGCGCATGACGGCGGCGAGCGCGCCGAGCTGGTCGGCGTCGGTGGCAGCCCCCGTCGGGTTGTTCGGGAAGTTCAGCATCAGCCACTTGGTGCGCGGCGTGACGGCGGCGTCGAGGTCCTCGGGGCGCAGGCGGAAGCCGTTGTTTTGCGGGCAGTTGACGAACACCGGCTCGCCGCCCGCGAAACGCGCCATCAGCGGATAGGCGCCCCAGTAGGGTGCGGGGATGACGACCTCGTCGCCGGCATCGACGGTCGCCATCAGCGCGTTGAAGATCGCCTGCTTGCCGCCGTTGGTGACGCAGATCTGGTCGAGCGGAAAATCCAGCCCGTTGTCGCGCGCGAACTTGCGCTGCACCGCCTGCTTCAGCGCGGGCGTTCCGTCGTGCGGCGGGTATTTGGTTTCGCCGCGAAGTGCCGCCTGATGCGCGGCCTCGATCGCATGCGCCGGGGTGGCGAAATCGGGCTCGCCGATGGTGAGCGCGATGACGTCGTGCCCGGCGGTGCGCAGCTCGCGCGCACGGATCGTCATCTGCACGGTGGCGGCGACGGGAACCTTGTCAAGTCGCTTCGCGAGGGCAGGCATGTTGACGGTCCCGTTATCTAATCAGCTCTACGCGCACCCCGACCGCATCGGCAACGGCCGCACATTGCCGATCTGCGGTCAGCCCCGACGTGCCGAGCTCTTTGGCGAGCGCGAGGCAGGCTCGATCAGCGAGCGATAGCCCCGAGTTGCGCGTCGCGCCACGCATCCCGGCCGACAGGATCGCCTGAGACTTCGTCATCGGCCGGATATCCATTCCGAGCATGTCGACAGCCGCCACGCCGTGATCTGCGCTGACGCCACGGTCACCGAGCTTCGCCAGTACCTCGGCGAGGTTGGCGACACCCAGCGAAGCTCCGCTAACGTGTTGCCTGACGACATCGGCACCGGGCTCTTCGAAAAGCACCGCGAGGACAGCCGAGGAGTCGAGAACCACGCTATTCCCGCGCTGCCTCCGCGCGACGTTCCGCGATCAGCTCATCGACCACGCCCACGGTGTTCGTCGCGTACTGACGGATGATCGCCTGCGCGCGGCTTACCCGGTCCTCGGCGGACTCCAGTACCAGCCGGCCGTTCTCGTTGTGGGCGATGAGGACGCCGCCGCACTGGAGGTGAAGCTGCTGCCGCAGTTCCTCCGGCAGGACCAAGGCGCCCTCTGACGAGACAGGAATGCGATGGTGGCCCATCAGTTGCTCCGGGTCAGCTCAGGCCGCGGCAGAAGCGCTGGATGCGCTCACAGGCGGTGCGCAGGCTGTCGGTGTCGGTCGCGTAGCTGATGCGGAAATGGCCGGAATACATGAACGCCGCACCGTGCACCGCTGCGACACCTTCCTCGTCCAGCAGCGCGATGACGAACGACTCGTCGTCGACGATCTTGGCACCCTTCGGCGTGGTCTTGCCGATGCAGCCGTGGATCGAGGGGAAGACGTAGAACGCGCCCTCCGGCTTGTGGCAGTGGATGCCCGGCGACTTGTTGAGCATGTCCACGACAAGATCGCGCCGCTGCTCGTACACCTTGACCATCGCGGGGATGGAGTCCTGCGGACCGTTCAGCGCCTCGACCGCCGCGGCCTGGCTGATCGACGAGGTGTTCGACGTGCTCTGCGACTGCAGCTTGTCCATCGCCTTGATCAGCGCGACCGGAGCGCCAGCGAAGCCGATGCGCCAGCCGGTCATCGCATAGGCCTTGCTGCAGCCGTTCATCGTCACCGTGCGGTCGCGCAGCCGCGGCTCCACCTGCACGATCGTCGCCGGCTCGAAGCCGCCATAGACCAGCTTCTCGTAGATGTCGTCGGTGAAAACCCAGACGTGCGGATGACGCAGCAGCACATCGGTCAGCGCGCGCAGCTCGTCGGCCGAATACGCGGCACCCGTCGGGTTGCACGGGCTATTGAGCATGAACCAGCGGGTGCGCGGCGTGATCGCGGCCTCCAGGTCCTCGGGACGCAGCTTGAAGCCGTGGTTCTGGCTGCACGGCACGATCACCGGCGTGCCGTCGGCGAGCGCCACGATGTCGGGATAGCTCACCCAGCACGGGCTCGGGATGATCACCTCGTCGCCCGCGTTCAGCGTGGCCACCATCGCGTTGTAGATGACCTGCTTGCCGCCGGTGGAGATGATGATCTCCTCCGGCTTGTAGTCGATCCCGCTGTCGCGGCGGAACTTCTCCGCGACAGCCTTGCGCAGCGCGGGCGTGCCGGCGACGTCGGTGTATTTCGTGTCGCCCGCCTGGATGGCGCGGATCGCCGCGTCCTTGACGTTCTGCGGCGTGTCGAAGTCGGGCTCGCCGGCCGACAGGCTGATCACGTCGCGGCCCGCCGCCTTCAGCGCGCGGGCCTTGGTGGAGATGGCGATCGTCTGGCTCGGGCTGATGCGGTCCAGGCGTTCGGCGGTCAGCGACATCCTCGGATTCCTCGGTCGGAGCGGGCGAAAAACTACGCTGCGGTCCGCACTCCGGCAACACGGACACGAGGTCGCAACAGCCATGCGTCGAGCAGTGCGGCCAGCACGATCGCCAGAACCACCGTCGCCAGCGCGAAAACCTCCGGGGTCGGCCCCAGGTGAAGCTGCGAGAACAGCACCATCGGCAAGGTCGTCGCACCCGGGCCGGAGGTGAAACTCGCCACCACCAGATCGTCCAGCGAGAGCGTGAACGCCAGCAGCCAGCCGGACACCAGCGCCGGCGTCATCAGCGGCAGCGTGACGCTGGCGAACACGCGCCACGGCGGCGCGCCGAGGTCCGCCGCGGCTTCCTCCAGGTCCATGCCGGTGTCGGCGAGCCGCGCCTGCACGACCACCGCGACATACGCGAGCGTGAAGCCGGCATGGGCAAGCGTCACGGTGACGGCGCCGCGCTGCACGCCGGCGGCGACGAACAGCAGCAGCAGCGACAGGCCGGCGACGACGTCGGGGATCACCAGCGGGATCGCCAGCACACCGGCGAAGGCGCCGCGTCCCCGAAAGCGCCCGAAGCGGGCCAGCGCGACGCCCGCGCAGGCGCCCAAGCAAGTCGCGAGCGTGGCCGAGACGGCGGCGATGCGCAGCGACAGCAGCGCCGCGCCGACGACCTGCCCGTCGTTCCACAGGGCGGCGTACCAGCGCCAGGAGAACCCGGTCCACACCGTCAACAGCCGGCTGTCGTTGAAGCCGTACACCGCCATCAGCGCGAGCGGCAGATAGAGGAAGGCGTAGCCGAGCAGCAGCACCGCGCGCATCAGCGCCGCCCCTGCCGCCACTGCCAGGCGGCGGCAGGCAGCACGAGGGCCACCGTCAGCACCGTCGCCAGCGCCGAAGCGGTCGGCCAGTCGCGGTTGTCGAAGAACTCGGACCACAGAACGCGGCCGATCGTCTCGACGCCCGGGCCGCCGAGCAGCTCGGGGATCACGTACTCGCCCATCGCCGGGATGAAGACCAGCAGCAGGCCGGGGATCACCCCCGGGATCGACAGCGGCAGCGTGACGGTCGCGAACACACGCCAGGGCGAGGCGCCGAGATCCGCCGCGGCTTCCTCCAGCGCGATCTCGCGGCGGGTGAGCCGCGCATACAGCGGCAGAACCATGAACGGCAGATAGCAGTAGGTGATGCCGAGATAGACCGCGGCCGGCGTGTAGAGCAGGTGCGCGGGCGGCAGGCCCACGGCGCCCAGCGCCGTGTCGAGCCAGCCGCCGTCCTTCAGCAACCCGACCCAGGCGGTCAGCCGCAGCAGGAACCCGGTCCAGAACGGCAGGATCACCAGCGTCAGCAGCAGCGGCCGGCGCCGCGCCGAGGCGCGGGCGATCGCCAGCGCCATCGGGTAGCCGATCAGCAGGCAGGCCAGCGACGCCACACCCGCGACCCGCAGGCTCTGCGCCAGCGCGCGCAGGTAGAAGACGTCCGCGATGGTGGCGTAGCTGGCCCCGCTGAGCCTGAAGGCGACCGGCGGGATGCCCTCGGACGGCTCGCCGAGGCTGACGGCCAGCACGATCAGCAGCGGCAGCAGCTGAAAGACCGCCAGCCACACCCAGGCCGGCGCGAGGACGAGGAACCGGTTCACGCGCGGAGCAGGATGCAGGCGTCGGGGCTCCAGCTGAGCGCCAGCGCATCGCCGGGGCGCGGTTCGGCGCCATCGGACGCGGCGGTGGTGGCGCGCAGGGCGGAGCCGTCCGGCAGGCGCACCGTGCGGGTCACGACGTCGCCGCGGTAGCTGATCCCCTCGAGCACGCCCTCGGCGACGTTCGCGCCGTCGGCGCCGAGTCGCAGGCGCTCCGGACGCAGCGCCAGCCAGATCTGGCCGTCCGCAGGCGCTTCGGTCGCCGCGCGCACGAGCTTGGTGATGCCGGGGACGAGCAGCACCGCGTCGGGAGCGGCGACCTGCACCTCGGCCGCCAGCACGTTGGCGCCGCCGATGAAGGTCGCCAGTTCGCGGTCGGCGGGCTGCTCGTACAGCTCGCGCGGCGTGCCGACCTGCACGAGCAGGCCGTCGCGCATCACGCCGATCCGCGAGGCCATCGTCAGCGCCTCCTCCTGGTCGTGCGTGACCAGAACGAAGGCCATGCCAAGACGGCGCTGCAAGGCGGCCAGCTCCTCTCGGGTCTCCTCGCGCAGGCTGCGGTCGAGCGCGGAAAGCGGTTCGTCGAGCAACAGCAGCGCGGGCTCGCGCGCCAGCGCGCGCGCCAACGCGACCCGCTGCCGCTGGCCGCCCGACAGCGTATCGGGCCGGCGGTCGCCGAGTCCCGTGAGGCGCACCAGATCGAGCAGGCGCTCGACCTTGGCGTCGCGCTCGGCCCTGCCCAGGCCCATGCGCCGGAGGCCGTAGGCGATGTTCTCGGCAACCTTCAGGTGCGGGAACAGCGCGTAGGACTGGAACATCATGTTCACCGGCCGCCGGTGCGGCGGCAGCGCGGTGACATCCTCGCCGCGCAGCAGGATGCGGCCCGCATCCGGCCGCTCGAACCCGGCGATCGTCCGCAGCAGCGTGGTCTTGCCCGACCCCGACCCGCCGAGCAGGACGAACAGCTCGCCCGCCGCGATGTCGAGCGAGACGCCGCGCAAGGCTTCGACCGCGCCGTAGCGCTTGCGCAGGGCCTCGATCCACAGCAGCAGTGCTTCGGGGCCGTCTGCCATGCTGCTAAGCTGCCAGCCGCACCGGGACAGGCAAAGCGACATGGATTGGCTGGACGATAACGACGCGACCGAACCGGCGTGTTGCGCCCCGGCACCGAGCCTGCTGTCCCGCCGGGCCTTTCTCGCCGCGGGACCGCTGATCTGCGCCGCGCTGCCGGGCGGCCCGGCCTCGGCGCAGGCGCGCGCCATCGTGCAGGGCGGGGCGATCGACCTGCACAGCCATGCGGGCGCGCTGATCGGCATGTGGCGGGTCGATGACGGCGCGCCATTCGCGCCACTGGCCGGGCCGATGCGCGACGGCGGCGTGGCGGTGGTGTGCCTCGCGATCGTGCCGGACGCGCCGGCGCTGCGCTCGGTCGCCGACACGCGCTACCAGCCGTTCCACACGCCCGAGCCCGGCGAGCTGTATGCGTACGGGCAGGCGGCGTTCGGCCGGCTGCACGCGCTGGCGGCCGACCAGGGATTGCGGCTGATCGCCAGCGCGGCCGATCTGCGCGCGGCACGGGCAGATACGCCGTCGGCCATCGTGTCGTCCGAAGGCGGCGACTTCCTGGAAGGCGATCCGGCGAAGGTCGACGAAGCGTTCCATCGCTGGCGGCTGCGCCACCTGCAGCTGACGCACTACCGGGTCAACGAGCTGGGCGACATCCAGACCGATCCGCCGGTGCATGGGGGGCTGACCGAGGCGGGTGCCGAGGTGATCCGCCGCTGCAACCGGCTGGGCATCGTCGTCGACGTCGCGCACGGCACCTACGAGCTGGTAGTCCAGGCCGCCGCGGTGACGACCAAGCCGCTGGTGCTGTCGCACACGTCGCTGATGCTCAATCCCGGCCCGCGCATGCGCCGCATCTCGCCGGATCACGCCAAGGCGGTCGCGGATACCGGCGGCGTGATCGGCATCTGGCCGCCGGTGAACATCTTCGCGTCCATCCCGGCGCTGGCCGCAGGCATGGCGCGGATGGCCGAACAGGTGGGCGTGGACCACGTGGGGCTGGGGACCGACATGGGCGGGCTGATCGGCGGATCGTGCCTGGACCGCTACGAGAGCGTGCCGCATCTGGCCGACGCGCTGCTGCGGATCGGCTTCGGGCCGGACGACGTGGGCAAGCTGCTGGGCGGCAACTACGCGCGGGTCGCGAGCGCCTCGCTGCCGGGCGCCTGATCGGCATCGGCGGGTTCGGCCGCGCAGGGCAACAGAATCGTCACCGTCGTCCCGCGCCCGACCTCCGTTTCCAGCCGTACGCCGCCGCTCGACTGGCGGGCGAATCCGTAGACCTGGCTGAGGCCGAGACCGCTGCCCTTGCCGACCGGCTTGGTGGTGAAGAACGGCTCGAACGCCGCCGCCGCCACGTCCGGTTCCATGCCCACGCCGGTGTCGCTGACCGAGATCGCGACGTAGTTGCCCGGCTCGAGCCCCTCGCCGTCGCTGCCCACGGTTTCGTTCGCGAGGGCGATCGTGATCACGCCCCCGTCGTCCGGCATGGCGTCGCGGGCGTTGATGACCAGGTTGAGCAGCGCGTTCTCGAGCTGGTTCGCGTCGGCTTCGATGTCGCAGACGCCGTCGGGCGCCTCGACCTCCAGCGCGACGGCCCCCACCAGCGTGCCCCGCAGCAACGGGATGCTGCGTGCGACCAGCTCCATCGGATCGATGCGTGTCGGCTGCAGCGGCTGGCGGCGGCCGAAGGCCAGCAGCTGCTGGGTCAGCGCGGCGCCGCGCCCGGTGGCCTGAAGGCCGCGATCGATCAGCTCGGCCGCTTTCGCGTCGCCGCCGACACGCTTGCGCAGCATGTCGAAACTGCCCTGTACGACGGTCAGCAGGTTGTTGAAGTCGTGCGCGACCCCGCCGGTCACCTGACCGAGCGCCTCCATCTTCTGCGACTGGCGCAGCATCGATTCGGCGCGCTGGCGCTCTTCGGTTTCGCGGCGCAACGCCGACAGCAGGGCGTCGCGCTGCGCGAGCTGCTCGGCGAGAAGTTCGTTGGCATCACGCAGTTGCGCGGGCGAGGGCAGCGCCAGGATCTTTGGCAGCAGCGGCCACAAGATGATCGAGGTGATGATGGAGGCAACCGCGGTGAGGGCCTTGATCAGCCCATCGGTCCAGTAGACGGGATACCACAGCGTCACGATCCCCATCACATGCGTCGTGCCGCAGGCCGTAATGAAGATGACGAACAGCCAGAACACCGAGCGGAACACGAGGTCGCGCCGCTTGATGACGAGATAGGCCAGCGCGAAGGGGATCGAGTAGTAGGCGATCGCGATGATCGCGTCGGAAACCACCTGAAGCGCCAGCAGGCCCGGGTCCCAGGCGAGGCAGAAGCCGTGCGGCGTCAGGCCGCGCGTATCGAGAAACGTCACGAGGCACTCCCCTGGGGGCCCCTCCCCCGGCCGGCCAAATCAGCGCACGCCATGAGCATACAGGTCTCTCTCGCCCGAAAAGCTTGGCTATTCCTGGAGTTCCAACCGCACGGCCGCTTCGAGATCGCCGAGGCGGAAGGGCTTGCGGATGAAGCGATACGGCATCGGCTGCGGCGAGAAGTAGCCCGACGTCAGCACCACGTGCAGGTCGGGATTGCCTGCCTTCGCCTGACGCGCCAGCTCGATGCCGTTGATGTCGGGCATGCGGATGTCGGTCAGCAGAAGCGCGATGCCGGGCGTCTCCTGCAGCAGGCGCAGCGCCTCGTAGCCGCCCATCGCGCTGACGACGTTGAAGCCGGCGCTCGCGAGGAACTCGGCGATCAGCTCGCGCACCGCGCTGTCGTCATCGACGACCAGGATCACGCGCGACGCAGAGGGCCGCCCCTTGCCGTCCGGCCGGAACCCTGCTGCGGGTGTCATCACCACCACCGGCTGATCGGCCCGAAGGGAGCGGGCCATCTCGCTCGGCATTGCATCTGGCATGGTCCGTCACTGTTGGCGCGTAGCGGGCGACTTCGGGGCGACATAGAAACGCGATCGTGCCTTGCCTGAAACTCGTGTTCGCGTGATCGATTGGGTCTGGACGGGGGGACGAAAAGATGGCCGGCCCGCTTGCACGCTTCACTGTGATCGACCTGACACGGGTCCGCGCAGGCCCTACCGCGGTGCGACAACTCGCCGATTGGGGCGCGAGGGTGATCAAGGTGGAGAACCCCGGCGGCGACGGCGGGATGGGTGGGGCGCGGCACGAGCCGGACTTCCAGCATTTGCACCGCAACAAACGCAGCCTAACGCTGGACCTGAAGCAGCCCGAGGGGATCGCGGTGCTGCACCGGCTGGTGGCGAACGCCGATGTGCTGGCGGAGAACTTCCGCCCGGACGTGAAATTCCGCCTCGGCATCGACTACGAACGGTTGCGGCCGCTGAACAAGCGGCTGGTGTACGCGAGCATCTCGGGCTTCGGGCAGGACGGGCCGTATCGCGAGCGGCCGGGGTTCGACCAGATCGCGCAGGGGATGGGCGGGCTGATGTCGATCACCGGCCTGCCGGGCCAGGGTCCGGTACGGGTCGGCATTCCGGTGGCCGACCTGACGGCAGGGCTGTTCGCCGCACTCGGCATCCTGATCGCTCTGCTGGAACGCGAGCAATCGGGCGAGGGCCAGTGGGTGCAGAGCAGCCTGCTGGCGGCGCAGATCTCGATGCTGGACTTCCAGGCGGCGCGCTGGCTGCTGGGTCACGAGGTGCCAGGGCAGGCCGGCAACGACCATCCGACCAGCATCCCGACCGGCGTGTTCCCGACCGCTGACGGACACGTGAACATCGCCGCGGCCGGCGACGTGATGTTCGCGCGGCTGTGCGAGGTGCTGGACATGCCGCAGGTCAGGGCAAATCCGGACTACGCGACGGGTGGATTGCGGTCGCGCAACCGGGCCGCGCTGAACGCGGCGATCGCGGAGCGCACGCGGACGTTGTCGTCCGAGACGGTCGTGGCGAAGCTGAACGCGGCGGGCGTGCCGAGCGGGCCGATCAACACGATCGACCAGACATTCGCCGACCCGCAGGTGAAGCACCTGCACCTGACGCGGCACCTGACGCATCCGGTGCTGGGAGATCAGGAGCTGGTCGGCCAGCCGGTCGAACTCAGCCGCACCCCGTGGGACCTGCACAGCGCAAGCCCGGAGCCGGGGCAGCACACCGACGAGATCCTGCGCGAGATCGGCTACGGCGCCGACGAGATCGCCGCGTTGCGCGAGCGGCGGGTGGTGTGAGCGGCGGACCGGATCGGTGACGCGGGGAATGCCGCGTCCGGCGCGGACGAAGCGCAATCATGCTCGATGAACCGTGAGCCCGGATGTCCGCGAAGCCGGTCCTGCGGTCATATCGGCCGACTGACCTCGACGCGGTCATAACCGTATTCCTGGACGCCATTCGTGAGGTTGCGTCCAGGGACTACGATCCGGCCCAGGTCGACGCATGGGCGCAGGCCGATCGGACCGCGTGGGAACAGCAGTGCCTCAGCAGGCCGACATGGGTGGCCGTTCTCGACGAGGCGATTGTCGGTTTCGCCGATCTCGAACCTGATGGGCACATCGACGTGCTGTACGTGCATCCCGCTTACCAGGGAGTCGGCGTCGCCTCGTTGCTGCTGGAGAGGGTGGAAGCCGCTGCGATGGGACAGGGGCTTTCGCACGTGTTCACCGAGGCCAGCCTCACCGCACGCCCGTTTTTCGAAAGGTGGGGCTTTCAGGTGCTCGCGCGACAGCAGGTCGCGCTTCGCGGCCAAACCCTCGCCAGGTTTCAAATGCAGAAGACGATCGGGTAGGCCCGGGTGCGCCTGCGGCGGCAGCGGCGACATCAGGCAGGTATTCAAGAGGCGCCGCTCCGGCTATCCCGTGACCGTCAAACAGGAGAGTGACCGATGAAGATCAGCGCGAGGAACCAGATCAAGGGCAAAGTGGTCGCCGTCCAGAAGGGGCACACGACCGGCCATGTGCAGATCGACATCGGTCACGGCGTCGTCATCATGGCGTCCATCACGAACGAGGCGATCGACGAACTTGGGTTGAAAACGGGGGACGACGCGTTCGCCGTAATCAAGGCGTCGGACGTCATGGTCGGGAAGTAACCCGCATGCGCGGCCGCTTCCTTGCCGGAGCCGTCGTCCTGGCTTGCGTCGCGGCCGCGCCGACCTTTGGCGCCGACCCGACTGTCGCGGCTGCGCCGGCCGGCATCGTCATTGCTCGCGACACAGGGCCGGAGCGCGTGGTGACGGCGGATGAACTCGCGGCACTCGCGGCGGTGCAGGTGACGGTCGCCGTCGAGCCCGGGCATGGGCCGGCGCAGCGGTCCTACGAGGGGCCTTTGCTCTGGACGGTGCTCGACCATGCCGGGGCGATCGACACGGCGAAGGTGCGCGATCAGGTGCGCCAGACCGTGCTGATCACAGGACGGGACGGCTACACGGCGATCCTCGCGCTCGGCGAGATCGCGCCCGAGTTCGAGGGCAAGCAGGTGATCATCGCCGAGCGCATGGACGGCCAGCCGCTCAGTCCGGAGCATCTACGAATCGTCGTTCCGGGCGACAAGCGTGGTGGCCGCGGTGTGCGTGATATCGTCCGCATCCTCGTCGCCGCCGCTCCGCGAGCCGAGGCGCGATAGTCCGCGGTCGGCGTTATCCCGCCGGCACGACGTGCCCATCCTGCAGCATCACGACACGATCCATCCGCGCGACAAGGTCGGGAGCGCGCGCGTGCCTCACGCTTCGGCTTGCCGGTGATCAGCTGCGGCAGGACGACGTTCGCCAGCGCGGTGAACTCGCCGAGCAGATGATGGAACTGTCGACGAAGCCGATCATACGGACGCCGCGCTCCACGCGAGCGTGAGCTACGCCCCACCGCCCGGCTGACCCGCGGCACCCGGCTGCGCCGGCGATCCACGGCGGCTGTCGTCGGTTGCGCCAGGCCTGCGAGGGGCGAAGTGGAACAACCGGGCGACCCATTCCGGTGACAGGCCCGGTGACGTGTGTGGTGGCGGGTCGCCAGCGTCGGGCGCCGAAGACGAGTCGCAGGCATGTTCGAGCTTGCGCAGACAGACGGCGATGACCTCGCTGAACAGCGCGAGCCGCCGCAGGGCGAGGGCCAATTCGGGATCGCGCCGCCGCCCGGTCTGCGCGGTGACCGCGAGGACGCGCAACTGGCCGGTGAGAAAGTCGGCCTGATCCGCCTGCCCGCCGATCGGGATGTCGACCCGGCGATGACGGTTGCGCGGCGTTCGCATCACGGGCGGAACAGTGCGGCGGCCGGCACGCGACCCGCCCGCATCCTGCGCCAGCATAAGCCGATAGACATTACCGTTTTGGTCGTCCATATCGCCCTCCAGTCCGGGGACGGGCGAAGTATTCCACAGATCGTGGATTTCCTGCAAGGCAAAAATCCACGAACCGTGGAATGCCTAACGATCGATCGGTTTCGGGTCGACCGGCGCATCGGCGAGATGCTGGGCCTGCTCGTGCAGCGTATGGCCGGACCGGTCCGGCACCGAAGCGGGCCGGCGGCCGCCATGCACCTGCATCGGGAACTCCGGCTTGGCGCCGCCCACCGTGGCGCCGGCCTCGGCGGCGGCGGCGGTCAGGTCTTGCGCGAGGCTGTAGGGAATGGCGGCCAGCGAGCCGACGAAGATCCAGTCCGGCCCGACGCCGAATAGGCTGTGCAGACGGACGATCGCCGCGATGTTCGGCATGCGCTCGCCGTTTTCCCAGCTGTTATAGGCCTTCAGCCCCACATTGAGGTGGCGGGCGAACGGCTCCTGGGTCTTGTAACCGAGGGCGAGCCGCGCGGCCTTCAGCCGCCTGCCTGCCTCGATCATCAGCTCGCCGGCTTTCGCCACGCTCACGTCCCACGTTGGGTGGCGTCGTCTCGGCCGCCGGACACGCCACGGGCCCAGCGCAGTTTGTGCCACGTTTCGTAGACGCGTTCCAGAGCGTGGACGCTCGCTCGCCCGGTTCCGCGCCCGGCGTCGTCCGCATCGTCGTCGCCGGCCCCCGAACCGAGGCTCGCCAGGCCATCGTCGGCGGTCACGCCGGCACGACGCGCCCCTCCTGCAGCGTCACGACGCGGTCCATGCGCGCGGCCAGATCGGGATTGTGGGTGGCGATCAGCGCGGCGACGCCGTGGTTGCGCACGGTGGCGAGCAGCTCGTCGAACACATGCCCGGCCGTATGCACGTCCAGATTGCCCGTCGGCTCGTCGGCCAGCAGCACGCGCGGCGCGTTGGCGAGCGCGCGGGCGATCGCCACGCGCTGCTGCTCGCCACCCGACAGGCGGCCCGGCAGATGGCGCAGGCGCGCGCCGAGGCCGAACGATTCCAGCAACGCGGCGGCGCGCGCGCGTGCCTCGCGCTTCGGCTTGCCGGCGATGAGCTGCGGCAGGACGACGTTCTCCAGCGCGGTGAACTCGCCGAGCAGATGATGGAACTGGTAGACGAAGCCGATCATGTCGCGCCGCACCGACGTGCGGTCGGTGTCCGACAGCGATCCGGCGTCGCGCCCGACGACGAACACCCGGCCTGCATCGGGACGCTCCAGCAGCCCGGCCAGATGCAGCAGCGTGGATTTGCCGGCGCCCGACGGCGCCACCAGGGCGACGATCTCGCCCGCCGCCAGCGTCAGGTCCACGCCCGTGAGCACGGGAAGCTCGCCCTCGCCGCTGCGGTAGGTGCGGCAGACGCCGACCAGCGCCAGCGGCGTCTCGGCGCGTGCAACGGGCGGCCGGAGCGGCTCGGTATCATTCATTGCGCAGCGCGACGACGGGGTCGGTGCGGGCTGCGCGCCAGCTGGGATACAGCGTAGCGAGCAGCGACAGCAGCAGCGCCATGACGATGATCTGCACCACCTCGTGCCAGTCGAGCCGCGCGGGCAGGTGCGTCAGGTAATAGACCTCGGGGTTGAAGACGCTCGTGCCGGTGATCGCCTCCACCCAGCCCTGGATGGTCTGGATGTTCAGGCAGAACACCACGCCGAGGACGGTGCCGACGATGGTGCCGGTGAAGCCCACCGAGGCGCCGCACATCAGGAAGATCCGCATCACCGATCCGCGCGGCGCGCCGAGGGTGCGCAAGACGGCGATGTCGCGCGTCTTGTCCTTGACCATCATGATCAGCGACGAGATCACATTGAACGCGGCCACCAGGATGATCAGCGTCAGGATCAGGAACATCACGTTCTGCTCGACCTTCACGGCCGCAAAGAAGCTGTTGTTGTTCTGCTCCCAGTCGTAGATCACCACGGGTGTCCCGGTCAGCGCCTTCTGGATGTCGGTCTTGATTTCGCCGACGCGGTCGGGGTCGCTCAGGCGCACCTCGATCTGTGTCGCCTGGCCGGGCTTCTGGAAGAAGATCTGCGCGGCCGACAGCGGCAGGAACACGTAGTTGCTGTCGTATTCGTTCATCCCGACCTGGAAGATCGCCGCGACCGTGTAGGCCCGCACGCGCGGCACGGTGCCGAACGCGGTGGCCGCCCCCTGCGGCGAGACCAGCGTGAGCTGGTTGCCGACGGCGATGCCGAACTTGCGCGCGAGCCCGATGCCGATGGCGATCGCGTCGTTGCCCTGAACCGCGTCGATCGAGCCCGCGACGATGTGGCTGCTGATCGCGTGCAGGTCGCGCAGCCCTTGCGGCTCGATGCCGCGCACGATGCCGCCGACCGAGGTGCCGCGCTCGTCGGTGAGCAGCGCCTGTCCGTCGACGACGGGGATGGCGGACTGCACGCCGTGGATGCGCGCGATGCGGGCGGCGAGGTCGTCGTATTCGGTCAGCGGCGCACCCTGGCCATAGACGCCGAGATGGCCGTTGAAGCCGAGGATGCGGTTGAGCAGATCGACCTTGAAGCCGCCCATCACGCTCATGACGATGATGAGTGTGGCGACGCCGAGCGCGATGCCGACGAGCGAGAAGCCGGCGATGACGGAGACGAACCGCTCGCCGCGCCGCGCGCGCAGGTAGCGGCCGGCGACGGCGCGTTCGAAGGCGTTGAACATCAGTCCTTCTCGCCGTTACACCGTCATCGCGAGGCGCGCAGCGCCGTGGCGATCCAGGGCCGCGTGACAAGCGCCTGCCGCGCGGCCCTGGATCGCCACGCTTCGCTGGCGATGACGGTGTGAACGGGCCATCGAGCTACCCGATCCGCGCCAGCAGGTCGCCCGCGGCGATTTCCTCGCGCTCGCCGGTGGCGCGGCGCTTCAGCTCGACCTTGCCGGCGGCCGCGCCGCGCGGGCCCACCACGATCTGCCACGGCAGGCCGAGCAGGTCGGCGTCGGCGAACTTCACCCCGGCGCGATCGTCGCGGTCGTCGTACAGCGCGTCGCCGCCGAGCTGCTTGTACACCTGCTCGCACAGCGCGTCGCACGCAGTGTCGCCGACCTTCAGGTTTAGGATCGCCGCGCGATACGGCGCCACCGCGTCGGGCCAGATGATGCCGGCCGGATCGTGGCTGGCCTCGATCACCGCACCGACGAGGCGCGAGACGCCGACGCCGTAGCTGCCCATCTCGGGCGTCACCGGCTTGCCGTCGGCACCCGCGACGGTCAGCCCCAGCGGCTTCGAATACTTGGTGCCGAAGTAGAAGATGTGGCCGACTTCGATGCCCCTGCCCTCGCGGCGCTTGTGCGCCGGCACGCGGGTCCAGGCCTGCTCGTCGTGCTTCTCGTCGGTCGCCGCGTAGTGCGTCGTCATCTGCTCGAAGAAACGCGCCAGATCGGCCGGCGAGCGGTTGTCGAACGCGGCCGCCGAGGTGTCGATCTCCTCGAACGCGGCGTCGTAGAACACCTGGCTCTCGCCGGTCGGGGCGAGGATGATGAACTCGTGCGACAGATCGCCGCCGATCGGCCCGCTCTCGGCGGCCATCGGGATCGCCTTCAGCCCCATGCGGCGGAAGGTGCGCATGTAGGCCAGCATCATCTTGCGGTAGCTGACCACCGCGCCGTGGTAGTCAAGGTCGAAGCTGTAGGCGTCCTTCATCAGGAACTCGCGCCCGCGCATCACGCCGAAACGCGGCCGCACCTCGTCGCGGAACTTCCACTGGATGTGGTACAGGATCTGCGGCAGCGCGCGGTAGCTGTGCACGCCCTGGCGCATCAGCTCGGTGATCATCTCCTCGTTGGTCGGCCCGTACAGCATCTCGCGGTCGTGGCGGTCGCGGATGCGCAGCATCTCGGGGCCGTACGCGTCGTAGCGGCCGCTGGTCCGCCACAGGTCGGCCGACTGGATGGTCGGCATCAGCAGCTCCTGCGCGCCGGCGGCGTCCTGCTCCTCGCGCACGATCTGCTCGATGCGGCGCAGCACGCGATAGCCGAGCGGCAGCCAGGCGTAGATGCCGGCGGCCGTCTGCCGCACGAGGCCGGCGCGCAGCATCAGCCGATGCGAGGCGATCTGCGCCTCGGCGGGCGTTTCCTTGAGCGTGGGGACGAGACTGCGGGAGAGGCGCATGCGGAAAGTCCGGGCTGTCGATCGGCGGCGGACCCTACAGGCGCGGCCCCGGCTAGGCCAGTCAGGCCGGAGCGGTCAGGCGCGCGCGGGGACGCAGCAAGCGCAGCGCCGGGCGCTCGACGCCGAAGGACAGCGCCAACGCGAGCACGAGTGTGACCGCGGTCATCGCCGCGATGTAGAGCAGCGGCTGGTCCGGCGGACGCCGGCCGGCGGCGCGCAGCGCGGCGGCGAGCAGCATCTCGGACACCGCGAAGCTCATATAGAAGGCGTACGATAGGCCGCCGAGGACGCGCAGGCCCGGGATGCGATCCAGCACCCGCCCGCCGGCGAGACCGGCGCCGGCCAGCGCCAGAATCAGCAGCGCCAGTGCGGCGACCACGCCGGTGTCCGGCAGCCAGACGACGGCGACCGGCACCGCGACCGCGGCACAGGCGAGCATACCCGCGCGCTGCGGCAAGGCCGAACCCCGCACCGCACGGCAAAGCGCGATGCCCGCGACGAATTCCGGCAGGAACCGCCACAGCGGACCTTGCAGCGAGAGGTTCAGCCCGGTCGGACTGGACCGCTCAAGCCAGGCCAGCGCAGCGACGCCGAGTGCCACCACAAGCCCGGCCGTCGACGCAGGCAGCCGCAGCATCACGGCAAGCAGCAGCGGAAACGCGAGATAGCCCGCCCACTCGCTGCTGATCGACCACGACGGATAATTCCACGCCCAGCTGTCCGCCCAGCCCCAGCCGTGCAGCAGCAGCAGATGCTGCCAGAGCGCGGCGGCATCGAAGCGCGCCGGGTCGCGCGGAGCCAAGCCGGCCAACGCGGCGGCGCCGAGCAGCAGCGCGAGCAGCAGGATGGTCGCGAGGTGGATCGGATAGATGCGCAGCAGACGGCGCGCCCAAAACCCAGGGATTGCCGCGACGGCCCGTGGCGGATCGCCGTAGGCCAGCACGAACCCGGACAGCACGAAGAACCCATCGACGCCGAGATAGCCCCGATGGAACGCGACCGCCGCCCAGCCGCCGGCTGGCACGCCCATTTGCAAGTATAGGTGGTAAGAGAACACCCATCCTGCAAGCAGTGCGCGAAGGCATGTCAAGTCCGGTAGTCGCGTGTGTAAATTCGCCGTTGCAGCAATGATGGAATAATTGTGCGCCGCAACACGAGATGTGGAAATATCAGTGCGGAAACTGGGCTCAAATGTAAGAAAACTGCGTGACAGCGTGTAACCTTTCCGATTAAAAAAGAGGACCCGCGCGGCACTGGCAGCGCGGGTCAAGTTTAGGGAGGAAACGCCAGTCACACGGCAGGCAGAGGGCAAACCCTCTACCTGCTCGTGATGATGGGCCTGTCCGCCGGTCTCCGTCCAACGAAAAACCGACCGTCAGAGCGGATTTTTTCGCTATTGGCGCATTATTTGCACGCGGTTGAGGCAGTCCGCCGATCCCGTGAGCGTTCGTTTGCCTACCTGTCGGGCAGGTAGAGCGCGCCGTGTCGGAAGCTCAGGTAAGGGCTCGAGATCAGCGCGTAGGCGGCGAGCCACAGCACCGTCGCCACGATGGTCGTGATGATGAGCTTGCGGCCCATGCGCGCCCGCTCCGGCGCGCCGCGCCAGCCGGTGTGCCGGTCGGGGTCGGCCACCGGATGGGTGCCGATCGGCAGCACGGCGAACAGCGCCACCCACCAGATCATCACGTACAGGACGGTGCCGGTGAACCAGCCCATCAGACACGCAGCAGATGCACGTCGACCAGCGGGCGTTTCTGCAGGCGCCGGCCGAGCGCGCGGCGCAGCGCGGTCTTCGCCGCCTCGCGCAAGGCCGCATCGTCGCGGCGCAACGGCGCGGGCAGGTCCTCCACCGTCTCCGCCAGCTCCTCGGCCAGACGCTCGGTTTCCGGATCGTCGGGTTCGAGCAGACCGGGCGCGGACAGGCGCGCGCGCCCGCGCACGCGACCGGCTTCGTCCACGGCGATGCTGGCGACCGCCACGCCGTTGAACAACATGCGCCGCCGCGCCGACAGCACGCCGCCGTCGAGCGGCACCAGCCGCGCCCCGTCCAGCACCAGCCGCCCGACCGGCGCGCTGTCCACCACCTCCGGCGTGCCGGGAGACAGACGCAGGATATCGCCATCCTCCAGCATCACTGGCGTGATGCCCGCCTCCCGCGCCAGCGCCGCGTGCGCCGCCATGTGCCGCCATTCGCCGTGCACCGGCACCGCAAAACGCGGTCGCACCAGCGCATACAGCCGGCGCAGTTCGTCGCGCGCGGGATGGCCGGAGACGTGGATCATATGATCCACGTCCGTCATCAGACGCACGCCGCGGCGGACCAGATTGTCCTGCACGGTGTAGATCGCGCGCTCGTTGCCGGGGATCACGCGCGACGAGAAGATGACGGTGTCGCCCTCGCCGAGGGCGATGTTCGGATGGTTGTCGATCCCGATGCGCGCCAGCGCCGAGCGGCGCTCGCCCTGGCTGCCGGTGACGATCAGCAGCAGGTTGTCGTCGGGGATGTCGCCGGCGTCGTCCTCCGAGACGAACTCCGGCACGCCGCGCAGGTAGCCGCACTCGCGCGCCGCAGCGACCGCGTTGCGCAGGCTGCGGCCGACGAGGGCCACGCTGCGGTCGGCATCGCGCCCGGCGAGCGCGATGCTCTCCAGCCGCGCGATGTTGCTGGCGAAGCACGTCACCGCCACACGGCCGCGCAGGTCGCGCACCAGCGCCGACAGGCTGAGACGCACCTCGGCCTCCGAGCCGGACGTGCCTTCGACCATCGCGTTCGTCGAATCGCACACCATCGCCAGCACGCCGGCGTCGCCCAGCGCCGCGAGCCCGGCCTCGTCGGTGGGCGGCCCGATCAGCGGATCGGGATCGAGCTTCCAGTCGCCGGTGTGCAGCACCGTGCCCTGCGGCGTAGTGATCGCCAGCGCCTGCGCCTCCGGCGTGGAGTGCGCCATGCGGTAGAAGCGCAGCCGGAAGGGCGGCAGGTCGAGCGCGCCGCCCGGCTGGAACACGGTCAGCTTCACCTGTCCGAGCAGGCCGGTCTCGGTCAGCTTGCGGCGCAGCACGGCGGCGGCGAACGGGGTGGCGAAGACCGGGCATTTCAGCTGCGGCCACAGCCACGCCACCGCGCCGATATGGTCCTCGTGCGCGTGGGTGATGACGAGGCCGACGAGCCGGTCGCGGCGTTCGGCGATGTAGCCCGGGTCGGGCATCATCACGTCGACCTCGGGGTTCTCGGCGCCCCCGAAGCCGATGCCGCAATCGATCGCGAGCCAGCGCCCGCCGCACCGGTAGAGGTTGAGATTCATGCCGATCTCGCCCGTCCCGCCCAAGGGCAGGAAGGCCAGATCGCCGTCCTGAGAAGTCATGGTGTGTTCAGTCGCCTTCGATCATGCGCGCGCTTGCGCGGCTCAACTTGGGGACGGGATTGCGTTGGGCCAACAGGCGCAGCCCGTCCAGTGTCAAATCAGGGTCAATGTGCTCGATGATGGGTGTCGCCTCGGCGAACAGCGGTGCGAGGCCGCCGGTCGCCACCACGGTCAACGCGAGCCCGCTCTCGGCCCGGATGCGCGACACGAGGCCCTCGATCAGACCGACATAGCCCCAGTAGATGCCGGACTGCATGGCCGGCACCGTCGAGCGGCCGATCACGACGGACGGGCGGCCGATGCCGATGCGCGGCAGGCGGGCAGCGGCCTGGTGCAGCGCCTCGATGGACAGGTTGATGCCGGGCGCGATCGCGCCGCCGAGATAGGCGCCCTCGCCATCCACCACGTCGAACGTCGTCGCCGTGCCGAAGTCGACCACCAGCAGCGGGCCGCCGTAGCGCCAGTGCCCGGCGAGCGCGTTGAGCAGGCGGTCGGCGCCGACCTCGGCCGGCTGGTCGACCTTGATCTCGAAGCCCCAGTGAACGGTCGAGCGGGCGATCAGCGGTTCGACGTCGAACCAGTCCCGCGACAGCCGGCGCAGGTGATACAGCGCCGCAGGCACCACGGTGCCGATCACCACGCGGTCGACGTCGGTGCGCCGGATGCCGGTGTGCTGCAGCAGGGCGAGCAGCCAGACGGCGTATTCGTCCGACGTGCGCTGCGGCTCGGTCTTGATGCGCCAGACGCCGCGCCAGACATGCTCGTCGTGCACGGCGAACACCACGTTGGTGTTGCCTGCATCGACGACCAGCAGCATCGGAGGCTCAGCCGAACAGGGCGTGCGACGCCGCCTGCGCGGCGCCGACGATCGGTGCGGGGATGATGAAGAACGCCGCCGTCACGACAGCGCCGAAGGCGGCGACGAAGGACAGGCTGGCGGGGCGCGCGTCGAACGGCGCCTCCGCCTGGTCGAAATACATCACCTTGATGACGCGCAGGTAGTAGTAGGCGCCCACCACGCTGGTCAGCACGCCGATGATCGCCAGCGTCCAGAAACCCGCCTTCACCGCGGCGAGGAAGACGTAGAACTTGCCGAAGAAGCCGGACAGCGGCGGGATGCCGGCCATGCTGAACATGAAGATCGCCAGCATCATCGCCAGCGCGCCGTCGTTGCGCGCCAGCCCCGCCAGATCGGCGATCTTCTCCAGCGACCGCCCGCGCCGCTTCATCGCGATGATGCAGGCAAACACGCCGGCGCTCATGAAGATGTAGGTGACCAGGTAGATCAGCACGCCGCGGATGCCGTCCTCGGTGCCGACGGCCAGCCCGACCAGCGCGTAGCCCATGTGGCTGATGGAGGAATACGCCATCAGCCGCTTGATGTTGCGCTGCGCGATGGCGGCGAGCGCGCCGAGGATCATCGAGACGATCGAGATGATCTCGATGATCAGATACCACTCCGGCGAGAGGTGCGCGTAGGGCACGACCATCACCCGCAGCAGCAGAGCCACGGCCGCCACCTTCGGCGCGGTGCTCATGAACGCGGTGACCGGCGTGGGCGCGCCTTCGTAGACGTCGGGCGTCCACATGTGGAACGGCGCGGCCGACATCTTGAAGGCGAGCCCGGCGATGACGAACACCACGCCCACCACCAGCCCGGCCGACGCGCCCGACGGATTGGCGAACAGCGTCTGGATGGCGGAGAAGTCCATCGTGCCGGAGAAGCCGTAAGTCAGCGAGATGCCGTACAGCAGCAGGCCCGAGGCGAGCGCCCCGAGCACGAAATACTTGAGGCCCGCTTCGGACGAGCGCAGCTCGTCGCGCGCGAACGCCGCCAGCACGTACATCGGCAGCGAGTGCAGTTCGAGACCCAGATACAGGGTCATCATGTTGGTCGCCGACACCATGACCATCATGCCGACGATGGACAGCAACATCAGCACAGGGTACTCGAACCGCGCGATCCGGTTTTCCCGGTTGTAGTCGAGCGCGCTGATCAGCGCGAGCGCGCCGCCGGCGAGGATCAGCAGCTTGGACAGCGCCGCAAACGCATCGACGGTGAACTGCCCGTTGTAGCCGCGCCCGGCGTCGGTGCCGACGACCAGGATCGCGCCCACCAGCATCGCGCCGAGCGAGAGCATGCTGCACAGGAAAAAGTTGTCGCTGCCGCGGCGGAAGACGCCGAACATCAAGATCGCCATCGCCAGGCAGGCGACGACGATCTCGGGGATGGCGAGCGTCCAGTTCATGGTGCGGCCTGCCCCAGTGATGCCGGTTGGAGTTCTGCCTGTTTGACTTGGGTGGCGAGTGCGGCCGTGTGGGCCTGCGCCATGTGGGCGACCGAGGCTTCGAAGAAGCTGGTGAAGTTGGTCGGGAAGATGCCCAGCCAGAAGGTCAGTGCCACGAGCGGCGCGAAGGTCAGCACCTCGCGCGGCGACAGGTCGAGGATCGTCTTCAGGTCGGCGTGCACGATCGTGCCGAACATCACCCGGCGGTACAGATACAGCATGTACATCACGCCCAGGATCATCCCCATCCCGCCGAGCAGAGACAGCCAGAAGTTCACCTGCAGCGAACCGACGATGACCAGGAACTCGCCGACGAAGCCGGACGTCGCCGGCAGCCCGATGGCCGCCAGGGTGAAGATCATGAACACCAGCGCATAGCGCGGCATGCGGTCGGCCAGGCCGCCGTAGCGGGCGATCTCGCGCGAGTGGATGCGGTCGTAGACGACGCCCACGACGAGGAACAGCGCGCTGGAGACGATGCCGTGGCTGAGCATCTGGAACATCGCGCCGTCGATGCCCTGCACGTTGAAGGTGAAGATGCCGATCGTCACCACGCCCATGTGGGCGACGGAGGAGTAGGCGATCAGCTTCTTCATGTCCTCCTGCGCGAAGGCGACGTAGGACGTGTAGATCACGGCCACGACCGACAGCGTGAAGATCAGCGGCGCGAAATAGGCCGAGGCGTTCGGCAGCATCGGCAGCGAGAAGCGCAGGAACCCGTAGCCGCCGATCTTCAGCAGCACGCCGGCCAGGATCACCGAGCCCGCGGTCGGCGCCTCGACATGCGCGTCCGGCAGCCAGGTGTGCACCGGCCACATCGGCACCTTCACCGCGAACGAGGCGAGGAAGGCGAGGAACAGCCAGATCTGCATGTGCGCCGGGAACGGCGTCTTCAGCAGCACCTCGATATCGGTGGTGCCGGCGGTGTACCACATCATCAGCAGCGCCAGCAGCAGCAGCACCGAACCGGTCAGCGTGTAGAGGAAGAACTTCAGCGCCGCATAGACGCGCCGCGGCCCGCCCCACACCCCGATGATCAGGTACATCGGGATCAGCACGCCTTCGAAGAACATGTAGAAGACGACGAAGTCGAGCGCGCAGAACGTGCCGATCATCATCGTCTCGAGGATCAGGAACGCGATCATGAACTCGCGCACGCGGACGTGGATCGCCTCCCACGCCGAGAGGATGCAGATCGGCGTCAGCACCGTCGTCAGCAGCACGAACAGCACCGAGATGCCGTCCACGCCCATCTTGTAGCCGATGTGATACTCCGGCAGCCACGTTGCGCTCTCGACGAACTGGAAGCCGGGGTCGGCCTTGTCGAAGCGCACGAACAGGATCAGCGACAGCACCAGCACGATCAGGCTGGTCCACAGCGCCGTCCAGCGCGCGTTGGACGCGACGGTTTCCTCGTCGCCGCGCACGAACATGATCACGGCGCAGCCGACCAGCGGCAGCCACGTGATGAGCGAAAGCAGGGGGAAGCCGGCGGCGTTCATCGTCGGATCACCGGAGCAACAGGAAGATACTGAGCAGCACGACCACGCCGATCAGCATCACGAAGGCATAGACGGCGATCGAGCCGGTCTGGATGCGCGACGCCACCTCCGACCCGTCGACCGCAAGCAGGGCAAGGCCGTTCGGCACGCCGTCGATGACGGTCGCGTCGCCCACCTTCCACAGCATGCGCGAGCCGCGGATCGTCGGGCGGACGAAGATGCGGTCATACAGCTCGTCGAAATACCACTTGTTGAGCAGGAACAGGTAGATCGGCCGGAACTGCTGCGCGAGCCGCACCGGGATGCCGGGGCGGAACATGTAGAACACGTACGCCATCGCGATGCCGGCCAGGCCGAACACCGTCGGCGCCAACCCGACCCACCCGGGCAGCTCTTCCATGTGCGCCAGCACGTGGTTGTCGGCGCCGTTGTAGATCGCGCCGTTCCAGAAGTGCTCCCAGCCTTCGCCGATGAACGCATGGTGGAACACCATGCCGGTCAGCAGCGCGCCGAGCGACAGCACCACCAGCGGGCCGAGCATCACCCACGGGCTTTCGTGCACATGCTCCATCGCGTGACGGTCCGCGCGCGGCGCGCCGTGGAACGTCATGATCAGCAGGCGCCACGAATAGAACGCGGTGAGGAAGGCGGCCACCAGCGTGCAAATGAAGCCGTAGTAGCCGATCGAGGTGCCGGCCGCGTACGCCGCTTCCAGGATGGCGTCCTTCGAGTAGTAGCCCGCGAACGGGAAGATGCCGCCGAGCGCCAAGTTGCCGACCCACATGACCGTGTAGGTGATCGGGATCAGCCGCCACAGGCCGCCCATCTTGCGCATGTCCTGCTCGCCGCTCATCGCGTGGATCACGCTGCCCGCGGCCATGAACAGCAGCGCCTTGAAGAAGGCGTGCGTGAACAGATGGAAGATCGAGGCCTGGTATGCGCCCACGCCGGCGGCGACGAACATGTAGCCGAGCTGCGAGCAGGTCGAATACGCGATCACCCGCTTGATGTCGTTCTGCGCGCACGCGATCGTGGCGGCGAACAGCGCGGTCGAGGCGCCGATGAACACGACGAAGCTCAGCGCGACCGGCGCGTTCTCCATCAGCGGCGACATGCGCGCCATCAGGAACACGCCCGCCGTCACCATCGTCGCCGCATGGATCAGCGCGGAGACCGGCGTGGGGCCTTCCATCGCGTCGGGCAGCCACACGTGCAGACCAAGCTGCGCGGACTTGCCCATCGCCCCGAAGAACAGCAGGAAGCCTATCACCTCGAACGCGCGGTAGTCGCCGCCGATGATGTGATACAAGTCTCCCTTGTGCGCATCGATCGCGCCGAAGATGACCGGGAATTCGATCGAGCCGAACTTGAAGAACACCAGCGCGATGCCGACCGCGAAAGCGAGGTCGCCGACACGGTTGACGACGAACGCCTTGATCGCCGCGGCGCACGCGGCCGGCCGGTCGTACCAGTAGCCGATGAGCAGGTAGCTCATCAGGCCGACGCCTTCCCAACCGAAGAACAGCTGCGCCAGGTTGTTCGCCGTCACCAGCATCAGCATCGCGAAGGTGAACAGCGAGATGTAGCTGAAGAAGCGGAAGCGCGAGCCGTCCGCCTCATGCTCCATGTAGCCGATGCTGTAGACGTGGATCAGCATGGAGACGAAGGTCACCATGCCGACCATCACGGCCGACAGCGTGTCCATCCGCAGCGCCCAGTCGACATGCAGGCCGCCCGACTCGATCCAGCGGCCGAGGTCGATCGTGCCGTCGCCGGCGCCGTTGAAGCCGATGGCGAAGAAGCTCCAGACGCCGCAGAACGCCGCGACGAGCATGCACAGGATGCTGAAGGACGACGCGGCACGGTCGCCGATCGCGCGGCCGAGCAGGCCCGAGACCAGCGCGCCCAGCAGCGGCGCGAAAACGGCGATGACGAAGATCACGTTCAGCCCTTCATCAGGTTGACGTCCTCGACCTGGATCGAGCCGCGGTTGCGGAAGTAGATGACGACGATGGCAAGCCCGATCGCCGCCTCGGCCGCGGCGACGGTGAGCACGAACAGCGCGAACACCTGCCCGGCCATGTCGCCGAGGGCGGCGGAGAACGCGACGAGGTTGATGTTCACCGCGAGCAGGATCAGCTCGATCGACATCAGGATGATGATGACGTTCTTGCGGTTGAGGAAGATCCCGAACACGCCGAGCACCAGCAGGATCGCCGCGACCACCAGGTAGTGCGTCAGGCCGACCGCCATCTCAGTGCCCCCCATGCCCGGCGCCATGCCCGTGGCCGTCGCCGCTGGCGTGCTCGAGTTCCGCGAGCTCCGCGGGCGACGGCGGCACCGTGATGTCGCGCGTGCCCAGGCCGAGGCCGACATGCATCATGGCGATCGTCTCGGTCTTGCTGCGCGCGTGCTGCACGCCGACGTCCTGGTGCAGCGACGTGCGCCGGTCGCGCAGGGTCAGCACGATCGCGCCGATCATGGCGACGAACAGGATCAGCCCCGCCGCCTGGAACAGGAAGATGTAATCGGTGTACAGCACGCGCCCGAGCGCGTCGGTGTTGCTCAGCGCCGCCGGGGTGGGCGACAGGCGCAACGCCGCGGAGTTCGGCGCGAGCGTCCAGCCGCCGACGATCGTCACCAGCTCGATCAGCAGCACCGCGCCGATGGTGGCCCCGATCGGCAGGTAGCGCTGGAAGCGCGAGCGCAGCTCGGCGAAGTCGATGTCCAGCATCATCACGACGAACAGGAACAGCACCGCGACCGCACCGACATAGACGATCAGCAGGATCATCGCGAGGAACTCGGCACCTGCGAGCACGAACAGCCCGGCGGCGTTGAAGAACGCCAGGATCAGGAACAGCACCGAGTGAACGGGATTGCGCGAGCTGACCACCGCCGCGGCGGAGATCAGCAGCACCGCCGAGACGATGTAGAAGTAGATCGTGGCGATCATCGGTAGGGCGCGTCCAGCTCGAGCCTGCGAGAGAGCTCGGACTCCCACATGTCGCCGTTCGCGAGCAGCTTGTCCTTGTTGTACATCAGCTCCTCGCGGGTCTCGGTGGCGAACTCGAAGTTCGGCCCCTCGACGATGGCGTCCACCGGGCAGGCCTCTTCGCACAGGCCGCAGTAGATGCACTTCGTCATGTCGATGTCGTAGCGCGTGGTGCGGCGCGATCCGTCGTCGCGCGGCTCCGCCTCGATGGTGATCGCCTGGGCGGGGCAGATCGCCTCGCACAGCTTGCAGGCGATGCAGCGCTCCTCGCCGTTCGGGTAGCGGCGCAGCGCGTGCTCGCCCTTGAAGCGCGGGCTGATCGGGTTCTTCTCGTACGGGTAGTTCACGGTCGCCTTGGGCCGGAACATGTAGCGGAACGTCAGCGCCATTCCGGTGACCAGTTCCTTGAGCAGGAAGCTGCCGGCCGTGCGATCGATGAAAGCCATCAGACGACCCTCCGCGCGCTCATGCCGCTCATGCGTTCGGCAGCCAGCCGAACGCGACCATCGCGCCCGACGTCAGCACCAGCCACAGCAGCGACGCCGGCAGGAACACCTTCCAGCCCAGCCGCATCAGCTGGTCGTAGCGGTAGCGCGGGAACGTCGCGCGCACCCAGATGAAGACGAACAGCGCCAGGAACACCTTCAGCAGGAACCACACCAGGCCGGGGATCCAGGTGAACGGCGCGACCGCCACCGGCGGCAGCCAGCCGCCGAGGAACAGGATCGTCACCATCGCACTCTGCAGGATCATGTTCGCGTATTCGCCGAGGAAGAACAGGCCGAACGCGATGCCGCTGTACTCGACGTGAAAGCCCGCGACGATCTCGCTCTCGCCCTCGGCGAGGTCGAACGGCGCGCGGTTCGTCTCCGCGAGCGCGGAGATGAAATACACGATGAACATCGGGAACAGCGGGATGAAAAACCACAGGTTCCGCTGTGCCAGCACGATGTCATTGAGGTTCAGCGAGCCCACGCACACCAGCACGGTGACCAGCACGAAGCCCATCGAGACCTCGTAGCTGACCATCTGCGCGGCGGATCGCAGCGCGCCGAGGAAGGCGTATTTCGAGTTGCTCGCCCAGCCGGCGATGATGACGCCATACACGCCGAGCGAGCTGATCGCGAACAGGTACAAGACGCCGACGTTGATGTTGGCGATCGCCCAGCCGTCGCTGACCGGGATCACCGCCCAGGCGATCAGCGCCAACACCATCGTCAGCATCGGCGCGATGAAGAACAGGCCGCGATTGGCGCCGGCCGGGATGATGATCTCCTTCGCCACCATTTTCAGCGCGTCGGCGAACACCTGCAGCGAGCCGAACGGGCCGACCACGTTCGGCCCCCGGCGCAGCTGCATCGCCGCCATCACGCGGCGCTCGGCGATGGTCAGGTAGGCGACGCCGAGCAGCAGCGGCACCAGCAGCAGCAGGATCTCGCCGACGACGAGGATGAGCTGGCCCAGGTCGGTGCTCCAGAACCCCATCGCCCTACTCCGCCGCCTGCAGCAGCGGGGTCGCGGCGTTGACGCGGCTGCATTCCGCCATCGTCGGACTCGCGCGGCTGATCGGGTCGGTCTGGTAGTAGTTCGCGACCGGCGAGACGAACGGCGCGTCGCCGAGTGCGGCGGGATCGCCGGCCGGGCCGGTGTGGTCGGTGCAGCCGAAGCGCGGCAGGTGGTTGATGCGGGCGAACGACGGATGCGCCTGCACCAGCCGCTCGCGCAGCGTGGCGATGGTGTCGTACGGCAACGTCTTGCCGACGACGGCGCTGAACGCGCGCAGGATGGCCCAGTCCTCCTTCGCGTCGCCCGGCGGCGAGACCGACAGGTACCCGCGCTGCACGCGGCCTTCGGTGTTGACGTAGGTGCCGTTCTTCTCGGTGTAGGCCGCACCCGGCAGGATCACGTCGGCACGCGACGCACCCCGGTCGCCATGGTGGCCCTGATAGACCACGAAGGTTTCGGCGCCGATACTCGCGATGTCGAACTCGTCGGCGCCGAGCAGCCACAGCAGATCCACGCTGCCCATCATCGCGTCCAGGCCCTTGCCGCCGGGGCCGGGCAGGAAGCCCGCGAACATGCCGCCGACGCGCGCGGCCGCGGTGTGCAGCACGTTGAAGCCGTGCCACTCGCCGCTCAGCGCGCCGACCGACGCGGCGAGCGCCCAGGCGGCGGCCAGCACCGCCGCACCGTCGGGACGCGCGAGCGCGCCCTGGCCGACGACGATCATCGGCAGCTTGGCGTCGCGCAGCGTGCCGACGAACGCGCCCTGACCGTCCACCAGCGCGCGCAACGCCGACGGCGTGCCCCCGAGCTGCGCGACCGGGTAGGTCAGGTCGTGCGCCTCGCCAATCACGCCGATCGGGATTGCACCGCCGTTCAGCCAGCGCTTGCGGATGCGCGCGTTGATCAGCGGCGCCTCGCGGCGGGGATTGGTGCCGACCAGCAGGATCGCGTCGGCCTCGTCGATGCCGGCGATGCTGGAATTGAAGCAGTAGAAGTCAGGCCGCGAGCCATCGAGCGCGGCACCGTCCTGCCGGCAGTCCAGGTTCTGCGAACCGAGCGAGGCCAGCAGCTCCTTCAGCGCTAGCATGCTCTCGGCGTCGCACAGATTGCCGGCGATCGCGCCGATGCGCTCGCCCGGCATGTGCTGCAGCTTGCCGGCGATGGCAGCGAACGCTTCCGGCCACGTCGCCGGCTGCAGCTTGCCGTCGCGCTTCACCCACGGGCGGTCGAGGCGCCGGCGCTTCAGCCCGTCGATGGCAAACCGCGACTTGTCGGCCAGCCACTCCTCGTTGACGTCCTCGTTGATGCGCGGCAGCACGCGCAGCACCTCGGGCCCGCGGCTGTCGACGCGGATCGCCGCACCCACCGCGTCGAGCACGTCGACGCTGTCGGTCTTGCTCAGCTCCCACGGCCGGCTGACGAAAGCGTAGGGCTTGGAGGTCAGCGCGCCGACCGGGCAGATGTCGATCAGGTTGCCCGACAGCTCCGAGCCCAGCGTCTTCTCGACATAGGTGCCGACCTCCATGCTCTCGCCGCGGTTGGTGGCGCCGAGGTCGGGCACGCCGGCGATTTCGGTGGCGAACCGGATGCAGCGCGTGCAGTGGATGCAGCGCGTCATCACCGTCTTCACCAGCGGGCCGAGGTATTTGTCCTTGACCGCGCGCTTGTTCTCCTGAAAGCGCGAGTGGTCCATGCCGTAGCCCATGGCCTGGTCCTGCAGGTCGCACTCGCCGCCCTGATCGCAGATCGGGCAATCGAGCGGGTGGTTGATCAGCAGGAACTCCATCACGCCGCGGCGGCCGTTGCGCACCATCGGCGTGTCGGTCTTGACCACCATGCCGTCGGCGACCGGCTGCGCGCAGGACGCGACCGGCTTGGGCGTCTTCTCGATCTCGACGAGGCACATGCGGCAGTTGCCGGCGATCGACAGGCGCTCGTGGTAGCAGAAGCGCGGGATCTCCTTGCCGGCGAGCTCGCAGGCCTGCAGCACCGTCGATCCGTTCGGGACCTCGACCTCGATCCCGTCCACCGTGAGCTTTGCCATGCCGCTACTCCGCCGCCATCGGCATGGGCGGCGCGGGCTGCGCCGTGCGCGCCTTGTACGCGGCGATGCGCGCCTCCATCTCCGGGCGGAAGTGGCGGATCAGGCCCTGGATCGGCCACGCCGCGGCGTCGCCCAGCGCGCAGATCGTATGGCCCTCCACCTGCCGCGTCACCTGATCGAGCGTGTCGATCTCCTCCGGCTCCGCGCGGCCCTGCACCATGCGGTTCATCACCCGCATCATCCAGCCGGTGCCCTCGCGGCACGGCGTGCACTGGCCGCAACTCTCGTGCTTGTAGAACTGCGACAGGCGCGCGATCGCGCGGATGATGTCGGTGGACTTGTCCATCACGATCACCGCCGCCGTGCCGAGGCCGCTTTTGACGTCGCGCAGCGCGTCGAAATCCATCAGCACGTCGTCGCACACGCTCTTCGGGATCACCGGCACCGACGAGCCGCCCGGGATGACGGCGAGCACGTTGTCCCAGCCGCCGCGCACGCCGCCCGCGTGGCGTTCGATCAGTTCGCGCAGCGGGATGCTCATCTCCTCTTCGACGTTGCACGGCTGGTTGACGTGCCCGGAGATGCAGAAGAGCTTCGTGCCCGAATTCCTCGGCCGGCCGAAGCTGGCGAACCACGACGCGCCGCGCCGCATGATCGTCGGCACGACGGCGATCGACTCGACGTTGTTCACCGTGCTCGGGCAGCCGTACAGGCCGACGGCGGCGGGGAACGGCGGCTTGAGCCGCGGCATGCCCTTCTTGCCTTCGAGGCTTTCGAGCAGCCCGGTCTCCTCGCCGCAGATGTAGGCGCCGGCGCCGCGGTGCAGATAGAGCTGGAAGTCCCAGCCCGAGCCGCAGGCGTCGTTGCCGATCAGCCCGGCCTCGTAGGCCTCGTCGATCGCCGCCTGCAGGTGGCGCGCCTCGTTGTAGAACTCGCCGCGGATGTAGATGTAGGCGGCGTGCGCGCCCATCGCGAACGCGGCGATCAGGCAGCCCTCGACCAGCTTGTGCGGGTCGTGGCGCATGATGTCGCGGTCCTTGCAGGTGCCGGGCTCACTCTCGTCGGCGTTGACGATGAGGAAGCACGGACGCCCGTCGGACTGCTTGGGCATGAACGACCACTTCATGCCGGTCGGGAAGCCCGCGCCGCCGCGGCCGCGCAGGCCGGAGGACTTCACCTCGTCGACGAGCGCGTCGCGCCCGCGTGCCAGGATCTCCGCCGTGCCGTCCCAGTCGCCGCGCGCGCGCGCACCGGCGAGCCGCCAGTCGTGCAGGCCGTACAGGTTGGTGAAGATCCGGTCCTTGTCCTGCAGCATCCGATTACTCCGCAGGCTCGAGCGGCACGTACGGGCCACCCAGGTTCTCGAGCGTGGTCAGCGTCGTCGGCCCGCCCTCGGGCGCGGAGGTCTGCCGCCCGCGCATCGACCCCGGAAGCGGCGGTTCGCCGCGCCTGAGCGCATCGAGCAGACGCTCCGTCGTCTCGGCGTCCATGTCCTCGTAGAAATCGTCGTTGACCTGCAGGATCGGCGCGTTGACGCAGGCGCCGAGGCACTCGACCTCGGTCATCGTGAACTGCCCGTCCGCACTGGTCTCGCCCCACGCCTGGATGCCGGTGAAGCGCTTGCAGGCGGAAACGACCTCGTCGGAGCCGCGCAGCCAGCACGGCGTGGTCGTGCAGACCTGCAGATGCCAGCTTCCCACCGGCGCCTTGTTGTACATCGCGTAGAAGGTCGCGACCTCGTAGACGCGGATCGGCGGCATCTCCAGAAGCTGCGCCACCACGTCCATCGCGGCGCGCGGCACCCAGCGGCTGCCGGTCTGGCGGGCCATCTGGTGCTGCACGATCCACAGCAGCGGCAGCACGGCGCTGGACTTGCGCGTGGACGGATACTTGGCGAGCGCGCGCGCGACCTGCGCCTCGCTGATGTCGTCGAAGGCGAAGGTCTTCGGCTGCCAGTCCTCGTCGCCGGGCGCGACGTCGCCGGTGCTGCCGTTGGCGTGCGGTTCCATGGGTTACCTGTCGACCTCGCCGAACACGATGTCGATCGAGCCGATGATCGCCACCGCGTCGGCCAGCATGTGATGCCTGGCGAGCCTGTCCATCGCCTGAAGGTGGGAGAACCCGGTGCAGCGGATCTTGCAGCGATACGGGCGGTTGGTGCCGTCGGCCACCAGGTAGATGCCGAACTCGCCCTTCGGGCTTTCCGTCGCGACGTAGGTGGTGCCGGCAGGGACGTGGAAGCCCTCGGTGTAGAGCTTGAAGTGGTGGATCAGCGCTTCCATCGAGCGCTTCATCTCGCCGCGCGTGGGCGGGGTGATCTTGTGATCCAGCGCCTTGACCGGGCCCGGCTTCATCTTCGCCAGGCACTGCTGGATGATCTTCACGCACTGGCGCATCTCCTCGATGCGCAGCAGGTAGCGGTCGTAGCAGTCGCCGTTGCGCCCGACCGGGATGTCGAAATCCACCTCGGCGTATTTGTCGTAGGGCTGCGCGCGCCGCAGGTCCCACGGCACGCCGGAGGCGCGCAGGTTCGGCCCGCTGAAGCCCCAGGCCAGCGCGTCCTGCGCGTTGATGATGCCGATATCGACCGTGCGCTGCTTCCAGATGCGGTTCTCGGTCAGCAGCGTCTCGAGTTCGTCGACGAAGCGCGGGAAGGTTTCCGCCCATGCGGCGATGCGGTCCGTCAGGCCCGCCGGCAGGTCACGCGACACGCCGCCCGGCCGATAGTAGTTCGCGTGCAGGCGCGCGCCGGACGCCTGCTCGTAGAACTCCATCAGCTTCTCGCGCTCCTCGAACCCCCACAAGCTCGGCGTCACCGCGCCGACGTCGAGCGCGTAGGACGTGACGTTCAGCAGGTGGTTCAGCACGCGGGTGATCTCGGCGAACAGCGTGCGGATCCACTGCGCGCGCTCCGGCACCTCGACGCCGAGCAGGCGCTCCACCGCGAGCACGAAGCTGTGCTCCTGGCACATCGGCGAGACGTAATCCAGCCGGTCCATGTACGGCACGTTCTGCACGTACGTGCGGTACTCCATCAGCTTCTCGGTGCCGCGATGCAGCAGGCCGACATGCGGATCGGCGCGCTCCACCACCTCGCCGTCCAGTTCCAGCACGAGGCGCAGCACGCCGTGCGCGGCGGGATGCTGCGGGCCGAAATTGATCGCGTGGCTGTCGATCTCGACCGTCTTGCGGCCGGGCGTTTGCTGCTCGACGCCTTCGGGGCGGATGCGCTGGTCCGACAGCGGCTTGCGGCTGTCGTCGTGCGCGAGCCCTTGGGCGACCCCTGGGGCGACGTCCGGGATGACGGTGTCTGCCATGTCCTCAGCCCTTCGCGTCAGCCGGCCGGGCGGGCGGCGCGCCTTCGGCGGCGCGCGCGAGGTGCACCTTCTCGTCGCCCGGCAGCGTGGTCATGCCTTCCCACGGCGAGAGGAAGTCGAACGTCCGCCAGTCCTGCGTCATCTTGACCGGTTCGTAGATGACTTCCTTGCGGTCCTCGTCGTAGCGGCACTCGACATAGCCGGTCAGCGGGAAGTCCTTGCGCATCGGATGGCCGGAGAAGCCGTAGTCGGTCAGGATGCGGCGCAGGTCGGGCTGGCCGGAAAACACGATCCCGAACAGGTCCCACGCCTCGCGCTCCCACCACGTGGCGGCGGGCCAGATCTCGTGCACCGATGCGACCGGGGTGCGCTCGTCGGTCTGCACCACGACGCGCAGGCGGTGGTTCAGCGACACCGACAGCAGGTTGTAGACGACGTCGAAACGCTGCGCCCGCTCGGGCCAGTCGACGCCGCAGAGGTCCATCATCTGCTCGAAGGCGGTGCGCGGATCGTCGCGCAACGCGAGCATCGCCTGCGGCACCGCGTCGCGCTCCATCTCCGCGATCAGCTCGCCCCGCTCGATCCGCGCCGAGGTGATGCCGGGCATGCCGGTGACGACGTCGCGCAGCGCCTCCAGGCCGGCGGGTGCGCCGTGGGGTGCGCCAGCGGGTGCAACGGTGTCAGACACGCAGGATCGTCCCCGTGCGGCGGATTTTCTTCTGCAACTGCATGATGCCGTAGACCAGCGCCTCGGCGCTCGGCGGGCAGCCGGGCACGTAGACGTCGACCGGGACGATGCGGTCGCAGCCGCGCACCACCGAATAGCTGAAGTGGTAGTAGCCGCCGCCGTTCGCACAGCTGCCCATGCTGATGACCCAGCGCGGCTCGGCCATCTGGTCGTACACCTTGCGCAACGCCGGGGCCATCTTGTTGGTCAGCGTGCCGGCGACGATCATGACGTCGCTCTGCCGCGGCGAGGCGCGCGGGATGACGCCCATGCGGTCGAGGTCGTAGCGCGGCATGTAGGCGTGGATCATCTCGATCGCGCAGCACGCCAAGCCGAACGTCATCGGCCACAGGCTGCCGGTGCGTGCCCAGTTGACCGCCTTGTCGAGGTTGGCGACGAGGAAGCCCTTGTTCTCGATCTCGCCGGTGATGCCGCGGACCACGGCGTCTTGATCCGGGCCGGGCGGGAGAGCGTCGCGGTTCCATGCGATGCCGCCGGCGTCGCCGCCGTGCCGTGTCGTGGCTGCGCTCATGCTGCGAACTCCGGTGCGGGCGCTATTCCCATTCGAGCGCGCCCTTGCACCACTCATAGATGAAACCGACGGTCAGCACCGCAAGGAACCCCATCATGGAGAGGAATCCGAACACGCCGATATGTGACAGGCTGACCGCCCAGGGGAACAGGAAGGCGACCTCGAGGTCGAAGATGATGAACAGGATGGCGACGAGGTAGAACCGTACGTCGAAGCGCCGCCGCGCGTCGTCGAACGGCTCGAAGCCGCATTCGTAGGGCGACAGCTTTTCGGGATAGGGCCGGTTGGGCGCCAGCAGCATCGAGCCGCCGATCATGGCGCCGGCGACCCCGGCGGCGATCACGATGAAGACGAGGATCGGCCAGTAGTGTGCGAGCATGAGCCCTCTCGACCGCAAGCGAACGCGACGGCGCGACGGCCCGCCATAACCGGCGGTCTCGCCGCGCTGCACAATCCGGCCGGACCATACAAGCCGGAGCGTCCGGCGCAAGGTCGGCCCGGAGAGAAAGGCTAAGCTGTGACCAGTTTTGCGCGCGGCGATGAAACCGGGGCGGCGGTGCGATGGCGCGAGTGACGGGGCTCGAACCCGCGACCTCCGGCGTGACAGGCCGGCGCTCTAACCAACTGAGCTACACCCGCGTGAGGCCGCCGCGTGTAGGACCTCGGCCGGGAGGGGTCAAGCCGTGCGGGCGAGCGTCACGCCAGCAGCGCGTCGGCCTCGGGCGAGATATTCCCGGCAGTATCAAAGGCCGGGACGACCCGGACAGGGCCGAGCATGGCGCCGGGGTGCATGTCCTCGGAGATCACGGCCTCGCATCCTGCCTCGCCGGCGCTGGCGAGCAGCAAGGCGTCCCAGAACGCGAACCGCTTCTGTCCGGCAACCGTCATCGCCAGACGAAGACTCGAGGTGCTGACCGCCGCCGGCGGACGCCGAAATGTCGCGATGAACTGCTCGACCGCAGTACGCGCCGCCAAGGGCAGGAGTCGTCGCTTGCTGACAGTCGCGCTGTAGAATTCCTGGAGACTTTGGAGGGTGAGGAGGCAGTCGCGCGGCGCGGCGCGCAGTATGATCTGTTGCGCCACAGCCAGTTTCGGGCCGGCGTTCGGGTCGGCCGCGTAGACGAGCACGTTCGTATCGAGGCTAAACCTCACTCGGCCAGTGCCGCTCGTGCATCTCCTCGCGGGTCATCTTGCCAGGCTCGCCGGGCTGCGCCGTTCGCAAGATGGCGAAGAGTTCGGCGAGCGCCTGCTCCTGATCCGGCGTCAGCTCCCGCGACCGGGGCCGTTCGATATCGGCTGTAGGCGAGATCTTAGCCACGGGCTTGCCGTGCAGCGTCACGACATACTCCTTTCCCTCCTGCACTCCGGCCAGGATGCGGGAGAAGCTATGGTTCGCCTCGCGCGCGGTGATCGTCTCGACCATACGTCCTACGTAATGTAGGACGTACCAGCCCGCAAGCCTGGTGGGCGGTGACGGGTTCGAACCGCCGGCCCTCTCGGTGTAAACGAGATGCTCTACCGCTGAGCTAACCGCCCCCTTCGGTCCCCCGGCCTCATAACAGAAAAGGGCCGGAGGACGATGCCCCCGGCCCCGATGCTCAGCCCCGACCTGCCGTCAGTGCGGCAAGGTCGCCGGCGTCTCCGCGCCCTTCGGCGGGGCGACCGGCTCGGGCGGCTCCTCCCACTCGATCGGCTCGGGCTTGCGGACCAGCGCCTGGGCGATGACGTCGTCGACATGCGCCACCGGCACCAGCGTGAGGTTCTTCTTCACGTTGTCCGGTATCTCGGCGAGGTCCTTCTCGTTCTCCTTCGGGATGAACACCGTCGTGATCCCGGCGCGCAGCGCCGCCAGCAGCTTCTCCTTCAGGCCGCCGATCGGCAGCACCCGGCCGCGCAGCGTGATCTCGCCCGTCATCGCCACGTCGCGGCGGATCGGGATCCCGGTGAGCACGCTGACGATGCTGGTCGCCATCGCGATGCCCGCCGACGGGCCGTCCTTCGGCGTCGCACCCTCCGGCACGTGCACGTGGATGTCGCGCTTCTCGAACAGCGTCGGCTTGATGCCGAAGCTGATCGCGCGGCTGCGCACATAGCTGAGTGCCGCCGAGACGCTCTCCTGCATCACGTCGCCGAGCTTGCCGGTGTGCTTGATCCCGCCCTTGCCCGGGACCATCACGCTCTCGATCGTCAGGATCTCGCCGCCGACCTCGGTCCACGCGAGCCCGGTGACCACGCCCACCATGTCCTCGCTCTCGGCCTCGCCGTAGCGGAACTTGCGCACGCCCGCGAACTTCTCGACGTTCTTGCGGGTGACCGCGACCTTCTTGGTCTTCTTGGTCACGATCTCCTTGACCGCCTTGCGCGCCAGGTTCGCGATCTCGCGCTCCAGGTTCCGCACGCCGGCCTCGCGCGTGAAGTAGCGGATCAGGTCACGCAGCGCGTCGTCGCTGATCGACCACTCCTCGGGCTTGAGGCTGTGCGCCTCGCCCTGCTTGGCGATCAGGTGCCGCTTGGCGATCTCCACCTTCTCGTCCTCGGTGTAACCGGGGATGCGGATGATCTCCATGCGGTCCATCAGCGGCTGCGGCATGCGCAGGCTGTTGGCCGTGGTGACGAACATCACGTCCGACAGGTCGTAGTCGACCTCCAGGTAGTGGTCGTTGAACGTGCCGTTCTGCTCCGGGTCCAGCACCTCCAGCAGCGCCGAAGACGGGTCGCCGCGCCAGTCCGCGCCCAGCTTGTCGATCTCGTCGAGCAGGAACAGCGGGTTGGACGTCTTCGCCTTCTTCATGCCCTGGATGATCTTGCCGGGCATCGAGCCGATGTAGGTGCGCCGGTGTCCGCGGATCTCCGCCTCGTCGCGCACGCCGCCGAGCGACATGCGCACGAAGTTGCGGCCCGTCGCCCGCGCCACCGACTTGCCGAGCGAGGTCTTGCCCACGCCGGGAGGACCGACGAGGCACAGGATCGGCCCGCGCATCTTGTTGCTGCGCGACTGCACGGCGAGGTACTCGAGGATCCGCTCCTTGACCTTGTCCATGCCGTAGTGGTCGGCCTCCAGCACCTGCTGGGCGGCGTCGACGTCGTTGCGGACCTTGCTGCGCTTCTTCCACGGGATCGACAGCATCCAGTCGAGGTAGTTGCGCACCACCGTCGCCTCGGCGCTCATCGGGCTCATCGAGCGCAGCTTCTTCAGCTCGGCGATCGCCTTCTCGCGCGCTTCCTTCGACAGTTTCGTCTTCTTGATCTTGGCCTCGAGCTCGGCGGTCTCGTCCTTGCCGTCCTCGCCCTCGCCCAGCTCCTTCTGGATCGCCTTCAGCTGCTCGTTCAGGTAGTACTCGCGCTGCGTCTTCTCCATCTGCCGCTTGACGCGGTTGCGGATGCGCTTCTCGACCTGCATCACGCCGATCTCGGACTCCATGTGTCCGAACACGCGCTCCAGCCGCTCGCTGACGCGCAGCGTCTCCAGCAGCTCCTGCTTCTCGGCGATCTTGAGGTTCAGGTGGCTCGCGACGGTGTCGGCGAGCTTGCTCGGCTCCTCGATCTGGTTGAGCGAGACCAGCACCTCGGGCGCGATCTTCTTGTTGAGCTTGATGTACTGCTCGAACTGGTTGACCACGGTGCGGCCGAGCGCCTCGAGCTCCTTCGGCTCGGCGCCGTCGTCCTCGGCGTTCTCGACGAAGGCCTCGAAATACACGTCGGTCGTGTTGAAGCCGACGATCTTGGCCCGGCGGCTGCCCTCGACCAGCACCTTCACCGTGCCGTCCGGCAGCTTCAGCAGCTGCAGGATCGTCGACACCGTGCCCATGCGGTAGATGTCGTCCACGCCCGGGTCGTCGTTGGACGCGTTCTTCTGCGCGACGAGCAGGATCTGCTTGTCGTCCTTCATCACCGCCTCGAGGGCGCGCACGCTTTTCTCGCGGCCGACGAACAGCGGCACGATCATGTGCGGGAAGACGACGATGTCACGCAGCGGAAGAACGGGCATCAGCTCGCCGCCGGCGACCGGCTTGGTCCTGGCTGGCTCGGGCGCATCGGCCTGGGGCGGTTTGCCTGCCTCCGGCTTGTCTGGACGGTCCGTCATAGTTCGACCTCCTTCAGGACAGTCAGGCGACCTGGTCCCGCCCTAGTGTAGGCACGGGCGCCGCCTTTCGTGTGTGGGTAAAACGCGGTGGTTGTTCACGGATATCGTAAGGCAACGAAAGTGCCACAAGGTCTTGAAAACCTGCTCGCCGGACGCGACGCTTGTATGCGCGCCTGATCCGCGGCCGGGATTTCGCCGCCTCAGGCGCCCTCGGCGCGCTCCTTGCCCCTCACGCGCCTTCGGCGCGCTCCTTGCCGTACACGTAGACCGGGCTCGAACGCGACTCCGCCACTTCACGGTTGATCACGACCTCCTCCACGCCATCCAGGCCCGGAAGGTCGAACATCGTCCCCAGCAGGATACTTTCCATGATCGAACGCAATCCGCGCGCCCCGGTCTTACGCCCGATCGCCCGAGTCGCCACCGCCCGCAGCGCTTCCTCGGTGAAGCTCAGCTTCACCCCTTCCATCTCGAACAGCCGGCCGTACTGCTTGCTCAGCGCGTTCTTCGGCTTGGTCAGAATTTCGACCAGCGCGTTCTCGTCCAGGTCCTCGAGCGTCGCGACCACCGGCAGGCGGCCGATGAATTCGGGGATCAGGCCGAACTTCAGCAGGTCCTCCGGCTCGACCTCGCGCAGGATCGCGCCCATCCGCCGCTCGTCATGCGCCCGGACCTCGGCGCCGAAGCCCATGCCGGAGCCCTTGCCCCGCGCCGCGATGATCTTGTCGAGGCCGGAGAAGGCGCCGCCGCAGACGAACAGGATGTTGGTGGTGTCGACCTGCAGGAACTCCTGCTGCGGATGCTTGCGGCCGCCCTGCGGGGGCACCGACGCGACCGTGCCCTCCATGATCTTCAGCAGCGCCTGCTGCACGCCCTCGCCGCTGACGTCGCGGGTGATCGACGGGTTGTCCGACTTGCGGCTGATCTTGTCGACCTCGTCGATATAGACGATGCCGCGCTGCGCGCGCTCGACGTTGTAGTCGGCCGATTGCAGCAGCTTGAGGATGATGTTCTCGACATCCTCGCCGACATAGCCCGCCTCGGTCAGCGTGGTGGCGTCCGCCATGGTGAACGGCACGTCGAGGATGCGGGCCAGCGTCTGCGCCAGCAGCGTCTTGCCCGAGCCGGTGGGGCCGACGAGCAGTATGTTCGATTTGGCGATCTCGATGTCGCTGTTCTTCGCGCCGTGCGCGAGCCGCTTGTAGTGGTTGTGCACGGCGACCGACAGCACGCGCTTGGCGTAGTCCTGGCCGATCACGTAGTCGTCGAGCACCTTGCAGATCTCGCGCGGGGTCGGCACCCCGTCGCGCGACTTCACCAGATGCGTCTTGTGCTCCTCACGGATGATGTCCATGCAGAGCTCGACGCACTCGTCGCAGATGAACACCGTCGGGCCGGCGATGAGCTTCCGGACCTCATGCTGCGATTTGCCGCAGAACGAGCAGTACAAGGTGTTTTTCGAATCGCCGGACTTGCTCATGACTGCTCCTGGCCCGGGCGCCGCCCCGAGGCCCAACACGGAAATCTAGACCCCGCCTGAACGGCGGGACAAGGATTGCGCTCCGCTCCGCCCTCCCTCGGCCCCAAGCCCCGGCAGCCCGCCTGCCGTCCCCCTACAGTGAGGTCAGACGGCGAGACCGGCAAGCCGCATGCCAGGGAACCCCGGGACGGGGTTACGCCTCGGCCGGAACCGGGCGGTTCTCGACCACGATATCGACCAGCCCGAAGTCGCGGGCCTCCTCGGCCGACATATAGGTATCGCGCTCGAGTTTCTGCTCGATGGCCTCGATCGGCTGGCCGGTGTGGCGGACATAGATCTCGTTGAGCCGGCGGCGGAGGGTCAGGATCTCGCGCGCCTGGATCTCGATGTCGGCAGCTTGGCCCTGCGCCCCGCCGGACGGCTGGTGGACCATGATGCGGGCATTGGGCAGGGCGTAGCGCTTTCCCTTGGCCCCGGCGCACAGCAGCAGCGAGCCCATCGAGGCCGCCTGGCCGATGCAGACCGTGCTGACCGGGCTGCGGATGTACTGCATCGTATCGTAGATCGCGAGGCCGGCGGAGACCACGCCGCCCGGGCTATTGATGTAGAAGGAGATGTCCTTGGTGGGGTTCTCGCTCTCCAGGAACAGCAGCTGGGCGCACATCAGCGAGCTCATGGCGTCGAACACGACGCCGGTCATGAAGATGATCCGCTCCTTCAGCAGGCGGGAGTAGATGTCGTAGGCGCGCTCGCCGCGCGCCGTCTGCTCGACGACCATCGGCACGAGCGTGTTGTCGTAAACCTCGACCGGGTCGCGATCCCTTATCAAAGCCGGCATCCTTTCTTACGGGCGACGCCCAAGGTAGGGCCGCCGCCCCGTTCTTTCCAGCAGGCCGATGGTCCGGGTGAAATCCTCAGCCGGGCTCGGCCGCGGCAGGGGGCTCCTCGGCCGGCGGGGCGTCGGGCGGCGGGGCCTCGGCCGGCGGCACCGTCTCGGCCGCTGCGGCCGGGGCCGCCGCCGCTGGGGCCGCCGCCGCTGGGGCCGCCGCCGCTGGGGCCGCTGCGCCCGGGGCGCCGGGCTCCGTCTCCGCGTCGGTCAGCGTCTCCGGCGAAACCTGCTCCTCGGTGACCGCGGCGAGCTCGAGGATGAAGTCGACGACCTTGTCCTCGAAGATCGGGCCGCGGAGCATCTCGGCCGATTGCGGGTTCTTGCGGAAGAACTCCATCACCTGCTGCTCCTGGCCCGGATAGCGCATCGCCTCGGTGCGCATCGCCCGGTTCATCTCGTCGGGCTGGACCTGGATGTTGTTCACCCGGCCGATCTCGGCCAGCAGCAGGCCGAGCCGCACCCGGCGTTCGGCGATGTCGCGATACTCGGACTTCAGCGTCTCCTCGTCCTTGCCGGCGTCGTCCGCCTCCAGCTTCCCGGCTTTCATGTCCGCCTCGACGCGCTGCCAGATCATCGCGAACTCGGCGTCCACCATGCCCTGCGGCACGGCGAAGTCGCTCTGTCCGGCGAGCGCGTCGAGCAGCGCGCGCTTCACCCGCAGGCGCGAGAGCTGGTCCAGCTCGCGCTGCATCTGCTGGGTCAGCAGGTCGCGGACCCGGCCGATGGTCTCGAAGCCCAGCTCCTCGGCGAGCCCGTCGTCCAGCGCCGGCTCGATCGGGCGCTGGAGCTTCTTGGCGGCGATGTCGAAGGTCGCCGCCTTGCCGGCCAGCTCCGCCGACCCGTACTCGGCGGGGAAGGTGACGTGGATGGTCCGGCTCTCGCCCGGACGCATGCCGGCGAGCTGCTCGGTGAAGCCGGGGATGAAGCCGCCGCCGGAGACCTCGACATTGGCGTCGGTCGCCGTGCCGCCCTCGAACGGCACGCCGTCGACCTTGCCCTCGTAGTCGACGGTCAGCACGTCCCCCGCCTCGGCGGCGCGGTCCTCGACCGGCTCGAGCTTGCGGTTGCGGCGCGCGACTTCGGCGAGCGCCCGATCGACCGCCTCGGGATTCACCTCGGCCTTCTGGCGGGTCAGCTGGACCGCCTTCAGGTCGGGCAGCGCGATGTCGGGCAGCAGCTCGAACTCGACCTTGAACTCCAGGTCGGCCGCCCCCAAGGCGCCCCCTGGGGCGGCCCCTGGGGCGGCACCGCTGACGACGTCGACCTTGGGCTGCATCGCCGGGCGCAGGCCGCGGTCGGTCAGCATCTGCCTTGTCGCCTCGTCGACGCTCTGCTCCAGCACCTCGGCGTCGACCGCCGAGCCGTAGCGCTGGCGCACCACGCCGAGCGGCACCTTGCCGGGGCGGAAGCCCGGCAGCCTCAGCGTCTTGCCGAGGTCCTGCAGTCGGCGGGTCCGGCGGGTTTCGATGTCCGCCGCCGGCACCAGCACCGTGAAGGCGCGCTTGAGGCCGTCGGACAGGGTTTCGGTCACTTGCATGGGCGTGTCGGTTTCCTTGGCGGGACGAAAGGGCCGACCGGCAGGGTCTGCATTCGCGGCGGCTGGTGCGGGCGGAGGGACTTGAACCCCCACGGCTTGCGCCACCAGAACCTAAATCTGGCGTGTCTACCAGTTCCACCACGCCCGCACCGCGCGCCGGGCCGGCCAACTCAAGCGGCGGGGTGTAGCCGACCGCCCGAGAGGCAACAAGGCCACAAAGTGAGCGGTTGAACGTGCGGTTGATTAGAATCAATGCCGGATCGGCCTCCATCCGCGACAACTGCGCCACTCCGCAGCCTGCGCGCCGCGGCGAACGCTCGAACGAAGCGGCAAAAAAGAGCCGAAGACGGGCGGGTAGACACGGCGCTGCAGAATTATCGTTCCGGTCGAGCTTTGACTCAGTTGCTGCGCTGCGCCTAAGCTCGCGAGTTCGTTACCATGGACCCGTCCTTTGCAAACGCAGGTGTGGCAAAAGTGAAAGCGAGCAACGTGGCGGCATTGGAATTCAGCGGGGCCGCTCAAATCCAAATCCCCGCGAATGGAAACGGGACGACCGCGCCTGACGGGGCGGAACGAACCTATAACATTGCGGCGGTAGATCGAGCGCTCGACCTGCTCGAGGCGCTGGCGAGGATAGGTCCGGCCACGCTCGCGGCATTGGCCGAGGACGCCGGCATGACGCGCACCGCCGGCTTCCGGCTGTTGCGCACGATGCAGGCGCGGGGCTTCGCGATCCAGGACCGCGCACGCGGGCTATGGCGACTGGGCGCGCGGTGGGGAATGCTGAGCCGCGCCGCGGCGAGCCAGGGCGCGCTTGGCGCCACGGCCGCGCCGGTGCTCGCGGCACTCGCGGCGGAGACCGGCGAGAACTCGTATCTGATCGTGCGCACCGGGCTGGAGGGCGAAGTGCTCGCGCTGCACCGGGCCGATCCGTCGCTGCGCGTGTATGTCGAGGCCGGCAAGCGCTTCCTGCTGCATGCCGGGCCGGGCCGTCTGCTGCTCGCCTACGCGCCGGACACCATCCAGACGCAGGTCCTCTCCAAGCGCCTGCCGCGGCTGACGCCGGCCACGCGGGTCGACCCGGGCTGGATCGCCGCCGATCTCGAGCGGATCCGCTCGCGCGGCTGGCTGATCACCACAGACGAGATGTTCGCAGGCGCGTGCGCGATCGCCACTCCGGTGCGCGATGCCGGCGGCGATGTCGTGGCCGCGATCGTCATCGCCTCGCCGTCGCTGCGGATGCGCCCGCCGCGGCCACGGTCCCTGCTCGCCCCGACACTCGCCGCCGCCACGCAGATGTCCGAGGCGCTGGGTGCGCCGGGCAGCGCCCGTTCGGCGCCCGCCGTGCCCACCCGCCGGATCCACCGCCTGCGCCCGAACGCGCAGGTCGAGACTCGGGCAGACGGCGACGCCGCGGGCGACGGCGATGCCGCTGCGGCCCTCGCGAACGGCGACCGCCACGCCGCCTCTATTGGCCACGCGAACGGCGACGGCCACGCCGTTGCTGCCGCCCTCGCGAACGGCGGGGACCTGGCAGCGCAGTAGGCGCACCGGCTGAGCGCACCGCGGGACGCCCCTGGGGGCGCCCCTGGGGGCGCCCCTGGGGGCGCTCGCCGCCCGGCGCCGCTTTCCCCACCGCCGCGTCCCCGCCTACCATGCCGCCACACCACAGGCGGGACACATGGCAAGCACAGACGAGCGGCCGCGCACGCTGCTGCTGACCGGCGCGAGCCGCGGAATCGGCCACGCGACGGTCAAGCGCTTCGCCGGCGCCGGCTGGCGGGTCCTCACGGTCTCTCGCCAGCCCTTCCCGGGCGCGGCCTGCCCGTGGCCCGGCGGCGAGCGCGACCATGTGCAGATCGACCTCGTCGACCTCGCCTCGATCCCGGCCGCCGTCGAGGACATCCGCGGCCGCCTCGACCACGGGCGGCTGGATGCTCTGGTCAACAATGCCGGCATCTCGCCCAAGGGCGCGGGCGGCTCGCGGCTCGGCGTGCTGGAAACCGACGGCGAGACGTGGATGCAGGTGCTCAGCGTCAACCTGATCTCGACGGCGCTGCTGGCCCGCGGGCTGATCGGCGAGCTGGAGCGGGCGGGCGGCGCGATCGTCAACGTCACCTCGATCGCCGGCACGCGCGTGCATCCGTACGCGGGCGTCGCCTACGCGGCCAGCAAGGCGGCGCTGGCGGCGCTGACGCGCGAGATGGCGCACGACTTCGGCCCCTACGGCGTGCGGGTGAACGCGATCGCGCCGGGCGAGATCGCCACCTCGATGCTCTCTCCGGGCACCGAGGCGATCGTCGAGCGCGAGATCCCGATGAAGCGGCTGGGCACCACGGCGGAGGTGGCGGAGACGATCTACTTCCTCTGCACGCCGGCCAGCAGCTACGTGAACGGCGCCGAGGTGCACATCAATGGCGGCCAGCACGTCTGACGCCTCCGGCCCCGGGCAAAAGCACGTCGTGGTCATCGGCGCCGGCATCGTCGGCGCGGCGAGCGCGGTCGAACTGCTGCGCGACGGCCACCGCGTGACGATCCTGGAGCCCGGCGAGCCCGGCGGCCCGCAGGCGGCGAGCTTCGGCAACGGGGCGTGGCTGTCGGTGGCCTCGGTGCTGCCGGTCTCCGCACCGGGGCTGTGGCGCAAGGTGCCGGGGTGGCTCGCCGATCCGCTCGGGCCGCTGACGATCCGCTGGGCGTACCTGCCGCGCCTGCTGCCCTGGCTGGTTCGCTTCCTGCGCTCAGGCGACAGCATGGCGAAGATCGAGGGCACCGCGCAGGCGCTGCGCCCGCTGGTCGCCGACGCGCCCGCCCGCCACCGCAAGCTCGCCGAGGAAGCCGGGGTGCCCGAGCTGATCGAGCGCCGCGGACTGCTCTACGTCTATCCGGACCGCGCCGCGTTCGCGGCCGAGGCGGCGTTCTGGCAGATCCGCGCTGCGACCGGCGTGCGCTGGGTCGAGCTCGACGAGAACGAGCTGCGCCAGCGCGAACCTGCGCTCGACCGGCGCTACACCTTCGCCGTCATCGTCGAGGCGAGCGCGCATGCCGCCGATCCCGGCGCCTACGTCGCCGCCCTGGTGCGCCACGCCGCCTCGCTGGGTGCCACGATCCGGCGGGGGAGCGCGCACGGCTTCGCCATCGCCGGCGGCCGGCTGCGCGCGGTGGAGACCGAGGCCGGGCCGATCGCCTGCGACGCTGCCGTCATCGCCGCCGGCGCGCGGTCGAAGGCCCTCGCCCGTGCCGCAGGCGACGCCGTCCCGCTGGAGACCGAACGCGGCTACCACGCCCAGATCGCGCATCCCGAGGCCGGGCCGCGCACGCCGATGCAGCTCAGCGACGGCAAGTTCGTGGCCACTCCCGTTTCCGGCGGCCTGCGCATCGCCGGACAGGTCGAGCTCGGCGGGCTCGCGGCGGCGCCCAACTGGCGGCGCGCGCAGATCCTGCGCGACCAGGCGCTCCGCCTGTTCCCCGGCCTGCCGCGCGACCTGCCGGCCGAGCGCCTGTCGGTCTGGATGGGCCACCGCCCCTCGACGCCGGACGGGCTGCCGGTGATCGGCCGCGCGCGCACCTGCGCCGCCATCGTCCACGCCTACGGCCACGGCCATATCGGCCTGTCCGCCGGGGCGATGACCGGGCGGCTGGTCGCCGACCTCGTCAGCGGCAAGCCGCCGACGATCGACCCCGCGCCCTATTCGCCCGCGCGTTTCGCCTGAGGCTCGGCGCCCGGCTCAGGGCGAGATCAGCAGCGCCGCCGGGGCATCGCCGGTGGCGAGGACCAGCGACAGCCTCACCCCGGCATCCCGGGCGATCAGCGCCGTCACCGGCGCCTGCAGGTGCCGGCTGTTCTCGACCGATGACAGGGCGGCCTCCGGCTCCTGCAGCACCTGAGCAAGGTGCTCGGGCCAGGCGGCGCGCTTGCCCTCGATGACGACCAGGATGTCCATCCCCGACAGCGCGGTGGAAATCCGGCCGCTGCCCTTCAGCGCCTCGGCGGCGAGCAGCAGCACGTTCAGCAGCACCCGCGCGAGGTCCGGCGACAGCTCCGGCCGGGCCGCCAGTGCCGTCAGATCCGCGACCGTCCGCGGCGCGCCGGGCAGCCCGACCGTCATTCCGGCGATTTCGGACAGCGACAATGGCGCCGGGTCCGGCCCCCAGGCGGCCCGCAGCAGGCGCAGCCGCGCGCTCAGCACCCGCGCCGCCTCGTCGGCGGCAGTCAGCGCCTCGGACTGCGGCTGCTCGTCGAGCGCGAGTTCCAGGGCACTCGCCACCCCAGCCACCGGGCCGCTGAGGTCATGGCACAGCCGGGACGCGAGCAGTCCCGCCAAACTCATCGCGCCGTCCATGATGCTCCCCCTACGCGGCCGACCCGGATCAGCGCCGAATCATCTCCCGATAGTCAGCCGGAGCGCATTGAACGTGTCGTTACCGGCGGCGTCACCATCTACACTGGTCGATCGCGCGGGCGTCGGCATCGCGCAGGGGGAACGGCATGGGCGCGGCTGACCGAACCGTCATCTCGACCGGCGAGCGCGCCGAGCTGGAGCCGGGACAATGGGTGCTCAACCCGGCACGGCCCGACTGGGGACTCGGTCAGGTGCAGTCGGCGGTGGGCGCGCGCGTGACGGTGAACTTCGAGCACGCGGGCAAGGTGCTGGTGGACACCGCCGCGGCAACGCTCGTGCTGACCGATCCGGACGCCGTGCCGACTGGCCGGTGAGGCCGGCACTTGAAGCCCCTGCCGAACTGTCGCACCTCTCGCTGATGGCCGACGGCATGATGATCTCTCCCGCGCGACTGACCGACCCGTTCGGCCGCTCGATTACGTATGTGCGCATCTCGGTCACCGACCGCTGTGATCTCCGCTGCGTCTATTGCATGGCGGAGGACATGACGTTCCTGCCCAAGCGCGACCTGCTGACGCTGGAGGAGATCGACCGCATCGCCGGCGCCTTCGTCCGCCTCGGCACGCGCAAGCTGCGCATCACCGGCGGCGAGCCGCTCGTGCGTCGCGGCGTGATGTCGCTGTTCGAGCGCCTGGGCGCTCGCGTTGGCTACGGCCTCGACGAGCTGACGCTGACGACGAACGGCACGCAGCTCGCGCGCTACGCCGAGGCCTTGCGCGCGGCCGGCGTGCGGCGCGTCAACGTGTCGCTCGACACGCTCGACGCCGACCGCTTCGCCGACATCACCCGCTGGGGCAAGCTGTCGCAGACGCTGGATGGCATTGCCGCGGCGAAGGCGGCGGGGCTTGCGGTGAAGATCAACGCCGTCGCGCTGAAGGGCGTCAACGAGGACGAGATCGACGATCTCGTCGCGTGGTGCGGCGCCGAGGGCCACGACCTCTGTCTGATCGAGACGATGCCGATGGGCGAGGTCGCGCACCGCGTCGATCAGTACCTGCCGCTGTCGATCGTGCGCGCACGCCTGCGCCGCCGCTGGACGCTGACCGAAACGCCGTACCGCACCGGCGGCCCGGCGCGCTATTACGACGTGGCGGAGACCGGGCGCCGCATCGGCTTCATCACGCCGATGACGCATAACTTCTGCGAGAGCTGCAATCGCGTGCGGCTGACCTGCACCGGCACGCTCTACATGTGCCTCGGTCAGGACGATCAGGCGGATCTGCGCGCGGTGGTGCGCGCCAGCGACGACGACACCGCGCTCGCCGGCGCCATCCGTGCGGCGATCGCGCGCAAGCCGAAGGGCCACGATTTCGTCATCGACCGCCAGCACGACCGGCCGGCGGTCGCGCGGCACATGAGCGTGACCGGCGGCTGAACGGCCGGAGGGTCGCTCCGGCCGCTCGGCGTCACGAAATCAGCCGTAAATCAGTAGGCGTGCGGCTGCACGACGACCGTGCTCGGCGCGGCCGGCACGGCCACGGTCGGGGCCGGCGTCACGACGGCGGGCGTGGCCACCGTGGCGGCCGGCGGCGCCGTGTTGACCGAGCATGCGCCGAGCGCGACGGCGCCCAGCAGCGCCAGCGTGGCGCGCGCGATGAAGCGATGATCCATGGTGTCCTCCTCAGCGTGGGCGTTTCGTTGCGGCCTGCCTACGCCTGCCTGCGGGGAAAGTTGCAGGTCCGCGAGCACGTCCGGCGGCCAGCTTGTCGGTAACGGCGCGCGGGCCTATCACACGTCCCGGCATCGAAATGGGGGATCGCCATGGACAGCGACATGACGAGGCGGGTTGTTGCGGAGGCATTCGGGACGTTCTGGCTCACGTTCGGCGGCTGCGGCGCGGCCGTGCTGGCGGCGGGCTATCCGACGCTCGGGATCGGCTTTCTCGGCGTCGCGTTCGCGTTCGGGCTGACGGTGCTGACGATGGCCTACGCCGTCGGTCACATCTCGGGCGGCCACTTCAATCCGGCGGTGACGCTCGGCCTGTGGTCGGCGGGCCGCTGCGCCAACAAGCATGTGGCACCGTACATCGTCGCACAGGTGGCCGGCGCGATCCTCGCGGCAGCGGTGCTGTATGTGATCGCCTCGGGCAAGGCGGGGTGGGTGCCGGGCGGCTTCGCGTCGAACGGCTACGGCGATCTCAGCCCGGGCAAGTACAGCCTCGGCGCCTGCTTCCTGACCGAGGTGGTGCTGACGTTCTTCTTCCTGTTCATCATCATCGGCACGACGTCGAAAGGTGCGGCGACCGGTTTCGCCGGCATTCCGATCGGTCTGGCGCTGACGCTGATCCACCTGGTGTCGATCCCGGTGACCAACACGTCGGTCAACCCCGCGCGCAGCACCGGTCCGGCGCTGTTCGCCGGCGGCGAGTATATCGGCCAGCTCTGGCTGTTCTGGCTCGCCCCGATCGCCGGCGCGATGATTGCGGGCGCGATCACGCGCTGGCTGCAGGAGCCGGTCGTCGACACGATCGTCATCGAGGAGGAGCGCATCGCGTAGCGGGAGCGTCTCATCGCACTCGCTCCATGATCGTCATGGTCCGCCCCCGGGCTGCGCCTGAGGCGCACCCGGCGCGGGCCATGACGGGGACGGAGCGACTCCGTGCGTACAGTCGGCATGCCTGACGCCCCCATCGACGTCGCGACGCAACCGAAGGCGGAGTCAGCTGTCGCCGGGACCGTCGTCATCGTCGCCAACGCCACAGGCGTCCAGCGACGTGCGACCACGGACGCTCTGAGCGATATCGTCTCCGCCGGCAGGCTCAGCTGGATCGACATCGTCGGCGCAGACGCCGCTGTACAGAGCGCGCTGCTGCAGAAACTCGGCGTTCACGCCGCCGAGCAGTCCTGGCTGCAGCGGTTCGGTCAGGTGGGCCGCCTGTTCGTGGATCAACACACCGTCCGGGCGGTCACGTCGCTGGCGGAGCGCCGGGACGAGTTGACGGAAGTCCACCTCTTCGGTGCCGATGGACTGATCCTGACCCTGTGGTCCGGCAATCCCGACACGCTCGACCCGATGCGAAACCACTTCGCGGCACGGGCCAGCGAGCTGGAGCGCAGTCACCACAAGGCGGCGGCCATCGTGCTCCAGCTTCTGCTCGCGACGCTGCAGCAGGCAGTCAGCGACATCGATGACGAATTGGACCGCACGCTTCGAACCCTGAACCTCGGCCGCGGTACGACCGACCTGCCTGCCCTGCAGCGCCGAATTCGCCTGCTGCGGTCCCTGTGGTCGACCATCGACCGCTACAGAGGTGCCGTGCGGCTGGCGGTCACGGGTGTGGAATCGCTGCCGGGCATCGACCCCGACGGCGCCGCCGAGTTCAACAATTACGCGCAGCGGGTCGAAGACGTCGAAGGCCGCCTGTATGAGCGCAGCCGCTGGGCCTCGGAAATCGCGCAGGACTACGCCGACGCCGTCGCACAACGGCAGAGCGAGCAGATCAACCGGCTTACCATTGTCTCGACGATCTTCCTGCCGCTGATGTTCCTGACCGGTTTCTTCGGGATGAACTTCAACTGGTTGATCGGGTGGATCGGCAGCGCCGCGGCCTTTGCCGTATTCGGCCTCCTGCTGCCCGTGATCTGCACCGCCTTCACGGTGCGATGGTTCAAGCGCCGTAACCTGCTATAGCAAGGGGGCGGATGGAGCGAAACGCAATCCGCCGTCTTCCGGTGGACAGACAGGCGGCGGACTGCGTCCGCGCTACTTGCCGACTGCGATCGCACTCACGTTGGTCTCATCATGGTCCGCGCAGGCGGACCATGACGTTGCAAAGGAGCGCATCACCGCCGAGAGGACGACGAGGTCCGACCGAAATGCATGGCGCACAGCCCGGTCGGGGACGCTTCCGCGGCCGATGGCTGCGCTCACCAGCGTCGAGGCGTCGATCACGATCACGCCGGCGGCGGCGGGTCCCGGCGCTCGGCGTTGTAGGCCGCGAGTTCCGCCTCGAGGATCTCGTCGGTCAAACCGCGGCGGCGCGCCTCGGCCGACAACGCGTCCATCGCCGCGAACAGGCGGTCAACGCTGCTTGGCCGGAGCATGCGGCTGACCAGGCGCCCGACCCGGGTGCGTGTCGCCGGGTCGTCGAGCGCGGCGGCGACGCCGGCATCGACGGGAATCGACACGTCCACGGTGCGAGCGTCGTCTGGCATGAGCTGAAGCCTAGCCGACCCTCCCCTCACGGTCAATTTCACGCATGATAACGGACGTTACCATATCTGAGACCCGGCACGTAAACACGCAGGGCCAGCCCCGCGAAGCACGCGATCGCTCTTAGCTCCGGCTCTTGGCGGGAGCTGCCGTATTGGCTTTCATGTCTCTCTCACGTGAGCGAACATGAAGCAGTCGCGGGGTTGACCACGAAACGGGCGTGACCGCTCCCGGCGAAAGCGAGCGCGCGCTTCCGTTCAAGGTCCGCAAAGGGTATGCGGGAGAGAAATCTGCCGGGTCTTCTGCTTTTGGCCGCCCACCATGAATATCTCATGTCTAAAGGAGCGAGTTGCTCGTGTCCAGCACTGCCCACCAACCCATGAGCGTATTAAACTGGCTGCGATATGACGAGTCACTCGCTGGCAAGAGCGGCATCTATCTTTTCGTGATCGCCTCCGGCTTTGCCCCATTCTATGCCGGTGTTGCGCGCCGTTGCACGCGGACGGGGAAAGTCGCGCCGCGCCCGTTCGGGAATAGGCTTGATCAGCACAAGCAATGCTTCCAGTGCACTGGCCTGCACACATTTTTTCGGCCAACTTTGATGGAGAATCCAGAGGCGTGTCCTGCCAACATCATTAGGCGATGGAAGGATGTCCGCGACCGGCCCGACGAGCTGCACAAATTCGTTTACATCCCAGACAAAAAAGGGACAAAAGACGAGACTATACTAAGTGAAGGAAGAACGTTCTGGGACGGACTTATCACGCTGGTTTGCCCGATCGATGACGCGTCCTGGGACGGACTTGCTGAACTCGTTCGCCCGATCAACGGTCTGAGGCCACAAGAAGAGATTTTTGAGCGTCATATACAGGAACTGGAGAGTGCCGAGTTCTCGGCTACTTTCCGCCGGCCGATCGCTTGCGCTCGTAGTCTTCGAGCCACGGCTCCATGAGCTGGTCGAATTCCTCCATCTGTTCGTCGGTGTAGGATTCT
>Ga0074045_10000194_pt1 | contig 57319 bp, 38 predicted proteins | sample BogForMeECP23OM2_FD_94442 | JGI IMG/M metagenome (GOLD analysis project Ga0074045, IMG submission 94442) | Bog forest soil microbial communities from Calvert Island, British Columbia, Canada - Bog Forest MetaG ECP23OM2 | ecosystem: Environmental > Terrestrial > Soil > Wetlands ... | reverse complement strand
TGACAGTGCCTCTGCGGAAGAGTTCACGGAGGAAAGTAGAGGTTGTAACTAAATGAAAGTGAAGGAGAAAGTGGTGCGCCCGGGGGGATTCGAACTCCCGACCTTCTGGTTCGTAGCCAGACGCTCTATCCAGCTGAGCTACGGGCGCACTGAAGTTCGATTATTTTAGCACAGCTCCGTTGCAGCCTTCCAGACGGACAAATTCGTAAATTCGTAACGCTGAATTGCCATAGCGCATCGATTAGCCTAACGTCCACATGATGCTTGGCGAACCCTTTCGTCGTCCGCTGATCTTTGTCGCTCATCCTGATGATGAGACGCTTGCTTGCGGCGGTCTGCTCCAGAGATTCCCTAGTTCATTGGTGGTCTTCGCGACCGACGGAACTCCTGCCGGTTACGGACTCGAGCGCAAATACGGAAGTTTGCAAGCTTACACTGAGCTGCGTCTTCAAGAGGCTGCCCGCGCGCTCAGCCATGTTCCTGACTCTTCGTTCCAATGGCTTACCGGGCGCGACGGTTCCTACTTCGGCGACATGCATGTGTATGGGGACCTCCCTGCTGCCGCGACGTCTCTCCGCGCGATTGCGCAATCATTCTCTCCCGACGCGATCGTCTCGCACACTTCCGAAGGCGCGCACATCGACCACGATGCGTGCAGTTTCCTCGCGATGCACGTTGCTGCCGCTCTTTCGGTGAAACGCTTTGAATTCCCGATGTACTGGTCCGATCCGTCGGGGAAAACTGTTCTGCAGCGATTCCGTGACGGCGATCCAGGTGACGCGGCGGGAGGACTCGAAGGTGCCATGGCGGACGTATTGGAATGGCAGCTCAGCGAGGCAGAAATTGAGTGCAAGAAAAAAATGATGGCGGAATACCGCACGCAAGGGGGCACGGTATCGACATTCGATCCCAGCATCGAGCGTTTTCGCCCCGCGACCGGCACTAGCTCGGCGTTCTCCATCGCCCTGTGCCGTGACTATCTGTACCAGGAGCGGCCTCCACGCTTCTATCACACGCGGCGTCATCGTCTCCCCGCAAAAGCGCTTCTGAAGAAGTTTGCGGAATTTGAAGATTGGCGCCAGCGCCAGGATGCCTGGCGCCAATAGCAAAAAAAAATGCGCCGGCAGTGGTTCTAGCGGGTTCCGCAGCTGGCGGGGTCGGCGTTGAGTTGGCTCTGTAAATCTCTGGCCGGCGTCAGATCCGGGTTGAACTTCAGCACCTGCGCAATAGTCGCGCGCGCTTTTTCCATCTTTCCGGTGGAGCAATAGAGGAGCGCAAGATTCATTCCCACCTCACTTCTGCCAGGGATGCGATCAAACGGACCTTGCCACAGCTTTATAGCGCGATCGGTGTTGCCGGCTTGCGCTTCAATGACGCCGAGATTCAGTGCTGCCTCGTTCGAGAGTGGATCAATTTCCAGCGCGCGGAGATAATGTTCACGCGCATGCTGTGTGAGCCCGCGCTTCTGTTCCTCGTAGCCCAATGCCGCAAGCACCCCCGCGTCGTTCGGCGACTGCAACACCGCTTTACGCAACCATTGATCGGCTTGCGCGTCGGCGTTTTTCACTCCTTGCTGAGCCAGCGATTCCCACGCCAAGCCCAAATCGCGGGCCTCCGGGTCTCCAGGACCTGCGGGAAATGGCAGCAAACGCTGCTCGGTCTGTGCCTGCGCGTTCGGCGCGGACGTTTGTGGTTTGCGAAGGACGCGATGGTCGGTGGCCTGCGTGTGGGCAATGTCGGAAGTAGAGGTCGCCGGCATGTGGCACGTCCGACAGTCTGGCTCCTTGGATTTATGCCTGGCGCCAAATTTGTCGCCATGACACGCCAGGCATTTGCCGCGATAGTAGGAAGCCGCTTGCTCCTTCGCCGGCGTAAAATGCGGATCGTGGCAACTGAGGCACGCCATCTTGTCGCCCGACTTTCGTTTGCAGACACTCTGCGCGAACGCCTCGGTCTGGCTTAGCGCGCCAATCTTGCCATCCGTGTTTCCGGTTAGCACAAAATAGTGGACGAAGTCCGAGAGCCTGTCTCCCGCTTGAAAATCGGCCAGGGAACGTCCCGGCTGCTGGATAGCAACACGCCCCTCGAAATGGCACCCCATGCAGATGGCATCGCGCCGCTCCGCAGACAGCTTCGCGGGGTTCACAATCGATCCGCCCGACTCCACATGGGCAACGCCCTCGCCGTGGCAGCGCTCGCAGGTGACTCCGGCATGCGCAAACAGAGGTTGCTGGTAGCGGTTGTCCGTTCCCGGCATCGGCCCCTGGGAATTGCTGGTGTGACACGCAAGGCAAGACGATACCGCGGGAAGGTTCATGGGAATTTCGCGGTCTTTTTGATACGCAGGCGCCATGTCCCAAAGGTGCTGCTGGCCATACCAATTGATGGGCGCTTCAAATACAAAACCGTCTTGCGAGAAAAGATAGGTTCGGCCGCGGTGGCCCGTGCCGATGAAGTAGAGCAACTCCTTTTTCCCCTGGATCTGGTTGTCGCCGGGACGGTCAAAGCTCATCCAGGCCTTGCCGTCTTCGGCGTAAACACGGTAATGCACGCGAGATGGCGCGTGCACGAAGTCTCCCGTCAGCAGACCTTGCATGGCAGGGCCGCTGGCGTGTGCCATGGCCGTCGCGGAGTAGCTCTTGTAAATCTCCGCGTGGCATTTCGCGCAATCCTCATTCCCGAGGTAATTCTTCGGCGTAACCTGCGCTGGCCGAGCGGCCGCAGAAGACGGAGCCTCTTGAGCGAACGCACCGGCGGAAAGCGCGGCAGACGCTAGCAGGAGAACAGCTACTCGAAGGTAGAAGGCGACGCCGCACATGGAACGACTACCGTAGCAGAATAAGCGCGGCAGCGCAGGTCTTCCCTGATGGAGTCGCGGTGACGTCCGACGAAGCTGCCTAAACATTTGCGAGGGTAGACTCGTTTCTCACTAGAGAGAGCCTGTGGAACCAGCTGATTTGACGTGTCCGTTACTGGGACGGCAAATCCCATTAGCGGTCGCCTTTGAGCGCTTAAAGGATCAATTCTCTTCATAAGTAATTGAAAACAGAAAGGTTCCGCAGGTCGTCATAAAGGCAGCCCTCTTGCGGTTGCATTGAACGGAGAGACTTAACCCATGGATATTGCCCGACCTTCTAACGCTCGCGCCAAGCTGATTCGCCGAATCATCCTTGGCGGTGTAGCAGTCCTTTTGATTGGCGGCGTCAGCTTTGGATTGACCCGCCTGCGCCCCGCTGCCCCCTCGGTTGATCGTGCCACGGTATGGTCCGATGAGGTAAAGCGCGGTCCGATGCTCCGCGATGTACGCGGCCTTGGCACCCTGGTTCCCGAAGACATCCGGTGGATTCCAGCGCAGACGGATTCCCGCGTGGACCGCTGGGTATTGCGGCCGGGAGCCATCGTCAAGCCCAATTCCGTAATTATGGAACTGAGCGATCCAACCTTGCAGCGAGAAGAGCTTGACGCGGAATTCCAACTCAAAGGCGCGGAAGCAGACTACGCCAACCTGAAGGTGCAGGTTGACAGCGATTTGATGAACCAGAAGGCCATCGAAGCTGGCGTGCGCAGCGATTACGAACAAGCCAAGATCCAGCACGAGGTGGATGCGAAGCTGGTGGCAGAAGGCCTGGCGGCGGATGTCACCGAGCGGTTGTCGCGCGTTAAGGAACAACAGCTTGCGATTCGCGTGCAGCTTGAGGGCGAACGCACGAAAGTTGCCGTAGATTCCGCAAAAGCACGGCTGGCCGCGCAGCAGGCAAAGATCGACGAACAGAGAGCGCTGTACGAATTGAAAAAGAGTCAAGTGGATGCGCTGCATGTTCGCGCAGGCATCGATGGCGTATTGCAGCTCGTGCCCGTGGAAGTGGGCCAGCACGTAACACCCGGCACCAATCTGGCGCGTGTGGCTGACCCGAAGAAACTCAAGGCAGAAATCAAGATTGCGGAAACTCAGGCGAAGGACGTGGTCATTGGTCAGACCGCCAGCGTTGACACGCGCAACGGCATTGTGACCGGACACGTGTCGCGGGTTGATCCCTCCGTTCAGAACGGAACTGTAACGGTGGATGTTCAGTTTGACGGCTTGCTGCCAGACGGAGCGCGGCCGGATCTAAGCGTCGACGGGACCGTGGAACTTGAGAATTTGAAGAACGTGCTCTACGTGGGGCGGCCGGTTCACGGCGCATCGCAGAGCACTATCAGCTTGTTCAAGTTGACCCCCGACGGGTCGGAGGCGGTTCGCACCAACGTGAAGCTGGGCCGCAGTTCGGTGAACACCGTGGAAATTCTGGATGGATTGCAGGTGGGAGACCGCGTGATTCTGTCGGACATGTCGCAGTGGGATAACTACGATCGCATCCGGCTGAAGTAAGTGTTGGTGAGCGGCGGAATTCAGGGTCAGAGATTCTGAGCTCCAGTGTTGGGGGAGGCAATGCACGCGTTCTGGCAGGACGTACGCTACGGTTTGCGGATGCTGGCCAAGAGTCCCGGCTTCACAGTTGTCGCGGTCCTGACACTGGCGCTCGGGGTTGGCGCGACGACGGCGATTTTCAGCGTGATTTACAGCGTTCTGCTGCGGCCGCTTCCTTACACGCACCCCGAGCAGATCGTGCATCTCTGGGAAATGAGCAGAGATGGCCATCACATGAATTTCGCGGACCCCAATTTTGCTGACGTGCAGGCCCAGAACCATTCGTTGCAGGGAATGGCGGAGTACGCCAATGTTCTGGAATCGGTCTCCGGTGGCAAGGAGCCGACGCGCACGATGGTCGCGCCCGTGTCGCGCGATTTCTTCACGGTGCTGGGAGTCCAGCCCACGATTGGGCGCGGCTTCGCGGAGGAAGAACAACGCTACAATACGCCTGCGACCGCGTTGGTCAGCTATGCCTACTGGAAGCAGTTTCTCGGCGCCACGAAAGACATGTCTGCGGTTCGACTGAAGATTGATGCGCAGTTGGCGACGATTGTGGGCGTTATGCCTGCCGGATTCCGCTTCCCGGACAACACCGACATTTGGGTGCCCCGCGAAATCTACGAAACATACCTGAGCCGGACGGCTCACAATTGGCGGGTGGTTGGGAGACTGCGCGAAGGTACATCGGTAGAGGCGTCGCGCACCGAACTTACCGGCATTGCGCAACGCTTAAAGCAACAATTCGGCGACGATACAGGCATGGTCGGTGTGGCGATGGAGCCACTCCGCGAAGCAATGACCAGCAACGTCCGCCCAGCATTGATCATTCTGTTCGGGGCGTCGGGCTTTCTTCTGCTGATCGCGTGCGCGAACGTCGTGAATCTGATGCTGGCTCAAGCTGCGGCCCGCGAAAGGGAACTATCCATTCGCGCGGCGCTGGGCGCTGGACGCAGCAGGTTGATCCGCCAGTTCCTTACGGAAGCGTTTCTGCTTTCCACCATCGGAGGCGCCCTTGGCGTGCTCGCGGCGCTCTGGGGCTTAAACGGATTGCTGGCGATCGCGCCGGCAAATCTGCCGCGACTGGAAGATGTTGCCGTCAACGCGCCGGTGCTGTTGTTTTCGCTGGTGGTCGTATTTCTGGTGGCGATTGGATTGGGCATCTTCAGCGCCGTGCGCGCCACCTCCGGAAATCCTCGCGCAGCGTTGAACGAAGGGAACCAGAGACAAGCAGGGTCGGTAGGAAAGCAGAGATTGGGTCGCCTGATTATTGCCGGGCAACTGGCCACCACTCTTGTGCTGCTTGTTGGCGCGGGTCTTCTGGGCAGAAGCCTGTTGCGCGTGTTGTCGGTTGATCCGGGCTTTCGGACCGATGGCATCCTCACGATGGAGCTGGCGCTTCCCGACGATCCTACGAAGGTGCAACGGGTACAGTTTCTGAACGAAGTGATCGCGCGGCTGCGCAACATACCTGGTGTGCAGGAAGTCGGAGGCACCAACGAATTGCCGCTGAGCGGCGAAGGTCGCGCTGATGGGTCCTACGTGATCATGAATCCCACGCAGATTTCGGCTCGCACGCAGAACCTGATCCAGCGTTCTATGAGTGGCGATCTCGGCAAAGATTCCGCCTCTCTGGCTGAGTTCACAAAGTTCTTTGACGAGATTTTCAAAGATCGAGCCCACACGGGAGACGCCGACTACTGTGTCGCCTCCGAAGGTTTTTTCAGCGCGTTGGGAATTCCGCTGCTGAGCGGCAGGTTATTCGACTCACGAGACACGAGCAACTCGCTGCATGTTGCCGTCGTCAGCAAATCCTTGGCTGATGAGAAGTGGCCGAATCAAAGCCCGCTCGGGCAGACCGTCGAATTCGGAAACATGGATGGCGACCCGCGGCTGTTGACCATCGTCGGCGTCGTCGGGGACATGCACGACAAGAGTCTGGAGTCCGCGTCCCGCCCTACCATTTATGTGGATTACCGGCAGCGTTCGACAGCCGCCCAGCAGTTCACGATTGTCATGCTCGCTCCGGGCAAGCCTGAGGCCGTCTTTTCTTCCGCGCGCGAAATCGTTCGCAGCCTGGATCCCGACGTGCCCCCACGCTTCAGCACCTTCTCGAATACCTTCGCCGCGTCTTTGGGAGCGCGGCGCTTCAGCCTGCTGCTCGTTGGTATTTTCTCTGCGACGGCCCTGCTTCTGGCCATCGCAGGAATTTATGGTGTGACGGCCTACACCGTTGCTCAGCGCACTCGCGAAATTGGTGTGCGCATGGCCCTGGGAGCTTCTCGAGGAATAGTTTTGGGGATGGTTTTGAAACAAGGCGCGATCACTGGCGTCCTTGGCGTTGGCGCCGGCATTTTGGGTTCGGTGGCCTTGACTCGCTTGATGCAATCCCAACTCTTTGGGGTGAGTGCAACGGATCCGGCTACGTTCGCGGGCGTCGCTCTCATTCTGATTCTGGTGTCCCTGGCGGCATGTTGGGTTCCGGGACGCAGGGCGGCACGCGTCGATCCGATGGTGGCGTTGAGGTACGAATGATGAAGCAAACGATTTGGCAAGACCTACGCTTCGGACTGAGTATTCTGGCGAAAAACCCCGGGCTCGCGGCCATGGCGATTCTCATGACCATCGCGCTTGGCCTCGGCACCGGTCTGGCTGTCTCTTTCCTCACGAAAACCGCCCATCGGCGCAACCTGCAGGTGCGCGATGCGGGGCAGTTGATGGTGATTGCTACACGCGACTCCGACGCACCGGCCAGCCTCTCGTTTTCGTATCCGATGTATTTGAACCTGGCAGAAAAGAACGTTGTGCTGGCGGGCATGGGCGACGAGTGCGCGGATGAAATCGACCTGACTTCCCTGGCAGGTGGTGAACCCGTTCGCGGCGAACTGGTTTCCGGGAATTATTTTGAAGTGCTTGGCGTGGAACCTCTGCTGGGCCGTTTGATCAGCGAAGCGGACGTCATCACCGCGCCCGTTGCTGTGGTCAGTTTCGAATTTTGGAAGCGCCGCTTCGCGATGGACCCTGCGATCATCAATCGAACGCTCATTCTGAACGGGCATCGCTTCACCGTGATTGGAGTTACACCTCCGGGCTTTGTTGGCACGGACGGCTCCAAGAAAGCTGACATCCTGGTGCCGCTTTCGATCATGAAGGCGTTCAGTTCCCCGGTCCTTCGCGCGACCCGCATCGACCCGATGGTTGCGCTGCGTTACGAATAGGAGAGCTTGATGCAGACGCTTTGGCAGGACATTCGCTACGGACTTCGCATGCTGGGGAAAAATCCCGGCTTTACGGCGGTGGTGATACTCACGCTGGCACTGGGTATTGGGGCGAACACCGCGCTGTTTTCCATCGTCAACGGCGTATTGCTGAATCCGCTGCCCTATGAGCAGCCTGACAGGCTAGTGGCACTCTATTCGCGAACCCCGGAGTTTACGCATTCTTCGATTTCCTATCCCAATTTCCTGGATTGGCGGCACGACAATCACTCGTTTTCAGCGCTGGCGTCGTTCCGCGGGGAGAGCTACAACCTTACCGGTCTGGGGAATTCGGAGCGGCTAAAGCCAACATGATTTCCGCCACTTTTTTCCCCATCCTCGGAGTGAAGCCGGTCGCGGGACGCACCTTTACGGAGCAAGAGGATCAGGTGGGCGCGGCGCCCGTCGCGGTCATCAGCGAAGGTTTCTGGAAGCGCAAGTTCGGGTCGTCGCCGGATGCGGTAGGGAAGTCGCTCAACTTGAACGGGAACCTGTACACGATCGTCGGCGTGATTCCCTCGAGTTTCCATTACGTCGCCGGCAATTTCCGTGACAATGCCGAAGTTTACACGCCCATCGGCCAATGGAACGATCCCTTGTTCCGCGATCGCCGCACGGGCATGGGCATGGATGCAGTGGGGAGACTGAAGCCGGGAGTCACGCTGCAACAGGCGAATTCGGATATGGGTGCAGTGGCAGCGCATCTGGCGGAGGTCTACCCGGATATCGATAAGAATTCTGGCATTACGATGCTGTCCCTGAAGGAAAACGTGGTGGGAGATATCCGCCCGTTCTTGCGCGTTCTGCTGGCCGCGGTGGGCTTCGTTCTGTTGATTGCTTGTGCGAACGTTGCGAATCTCCTGCTGGCGCGCTCGACGGGTCGAAATCGGGAATTTGCGATTCGCTCGGCACTCGGAGCAGCCCCGGGTCGCGTGATTCGTCAGCTTCTTACGGAGAGCATTCTGCTGGCAATGGCTGGGGGAGTCCTGGGAGTCTTGATCGCTGCATGGGCCACGCAGGCAGCGATCAAGTGGCTTCCGGAAGCGTTGCCGCGCGCCGATGAAGTTCATATTGACGGGCGCGTACTGTTGTTCGCTGTAGCTGTCTCTTTGATCGCGGGAATTCTGTTTGGACTGGTGCCCGCCTTGAAGGCACACCGAACCGACATTCACGAAACACTCAAGGAAGGTGGACGTGGCGGAAGTGGCGCGCGTCACCGCACACAGAGCATCTTCGTCGCAGTGGAGATGGCCATGGCGCTTGTGCTGCTCATCGGCGCCGGATTGATGATCCGCTGTTTGGCAAACCTGTGGAACACCGATCCGGGTTTTGATCCCCACAATGTCGTAACACTCAACTTCGCGTCTTCCCAACCGTTGGGGGCAAACCCGGCGGCGATCCGCGCTGCGTTTCGGCGCATTCATGATGTCATCGCAGCCGTTCCGGGGGTTGAAGCCGTTTCGCTGTCGGTGGGTTCCACTCCGATGCAAGGCGACTCAGATCTTCCATTGTGGTTGGAGGGCGAGCCGAAGCCGGCGTCGCAGTCCGAGATGAAGACCTCACTCTTTTATGTCACGCAACCGGATTATTTGAAGGTAATGAAAACCCCGCTTGAGCGCGGTAGGTTCCTGACCGAATCCGACAATGAGAATTCGGCTCCAGTGATCGTAATCGACGACAAATTTGCGAAGCTGTACTTCGCCGGCAAAGATCCTATCGGAAAGCATGTGAATTTCGGCATCTTGAATATGAACGCGGAAATCGTAGGCGTCGTGGGTCACGTCAAGCAGTGGGGTTTGGACACTGACGCCACCGGACCGGTTCAGGCGCAGTGTTATTTACCTATTTCGCAAATCCCCGATTCCATTTTCTCGCTGCTAGAGCACGGAACCGGCGCAGTTGTGCGGACGTCCGGCGCCCCGCTGGCCCCGATGGGTTCCATCAGTGACGCGGTGCAAGCGGTGAACAGCCAAATCGTCGTCTACGGCGCGGAAACCATGAGCGACGTAATCGCTGATTCACTTGCGGAGAAGCGTTTCGCGATGGAGTTGCTCGGCGTGTTTGCAGTGCTTGCGGCAATCCTTTCAGCGGTCGGGATCTACGGTGTTATTTCCTATCTCGCGGCGCAACGCACGCAAGAGATCGGAATTCGCATGGCCTTGGGGGCGGAAAGAGGCAGCGTTCTGCGCATGGTGCTGCGTGAGGCGGGCGTCATGGCGCTGATTGGAGTGGGCATCGGACTGGTTGCGGCATTTGGGTTGACCCGGCTGATGGCCAGCATCCTTTTCGGAGCAAGCACTCACGATCCGCTAACCTACGTCGGAGTCGCCGCGTTATTGATGCTGGTGGCGCTAGCTGCATGCTACATCCCGGCACGGCGCGCCGCGCGCGTCGATCCCATGGTGGCATTACGCTATGAGTAGGAGACCCTGATGCAGACGCTTTGGCAGGACATTCGCTACGGGCTGCGCATGCTAGCGAAGAATCCCGGCTTCACTGCCGTGGCGGTGCTTACGCTGGCGCTCGGCATCGGCGCGAACAGCGGAATTTTTTCGGTTATGAGGCAAGTACTCCTGCAGAGATTGCCTGTTCCTCATCCGGAGGAGTTGATGCTTCTGTATGCCCCGGGTTTGAGGCACGGCCACGTGAGCTCCGATGAAGTGGACGGCTCGGAGTCGTTTACCTACCCCATGTACGCCGATCTGCGGGATCAGAACAAGGTCTTCAGCGGCCTCGCTGCGAAAGCGAATTTTCCTGTGAGTGTGGCCCTTCAGGGACAGACGGAACGCGCCAGCGCGGAACTGGTTTCCGGGAATTACTTCGACACGCTTGGCGTGCATCCGGCCATCGGGAGGCTGTTCACCCCAAGCGACACCGCAAATGCGGGCGGCAATTCGGTGGTGGCGCTCAGTAACGGCTATTGGAAAAAGCGATTCGGCGGTGATCCGGGGGTTTTGAATCAGAGCGTGCTGGTGAACAACCAAATGATGACCATCGTCGGTGTGGTGCAGCCCGGGTTCGATGGCATTCAATTGGGCATGGTTCCCGATGTCTACATTCCCATCACCATGAAGCAGGTGATCACTCCGGGGTGGAATGGGCTCAACGACCACAAGGACTACTGGATCAAACTCATCGCCCGGTTGAAACCAGGGATTTCTCAAGCTCAGGCGGCCGCGGCATTGCAGCCCACGTACCATGCTCTGCTGGAAAATGAGCTGCCACTCAATACCGGGCTGAATGAACAAGAGAAAAAACAATTTTTGGCCAAACAGATCGTTCTGCGAGACGGCGCTCGCGGACGTCCGATTCTCGAAAATGATACGCGCCCACAACTCCTGGCGCTGATGGGGATGGTGGGGCTGGTCTTATTCATCACTTGCGCGAACGTGGCCGGGCTGCTGACTGCGCGCGGAGTTGCGCGACAAAAGGAAATCAGCCTGCGCATTTCGCTCGGTGCCAGCCGGGGCAGATTGATCCGGCAGCTACTCGTCGAATCCTGCTTGCTGTCGGTTGCAGGCGCGCTGTTGGGACTTCTGATTGCCAATTGGATGAGCAGCACGCTGGTGCACTTCGCCTCGTCGAATGAAATCGCCAACGGCCTTAGGAGTTCCCTGAATTTCCCAGTGCTCGCATTCACGTTAGGCCTGGCGCTGTTTTGCGGCATGCTGTTCGGCGTGATTCCCGCTTTGAGCGCAACGCGGATTCAACTTGCTTCGACGTTGAAGGAACAGGCGGGCGCGCTCTCTTCAAGTGTCAAGCATGCCCGGATGCGCAAGACGCTGGTGATTTCGCAGGTGGCCCTGACGTTGCTCCTGGTATCCAGCAGTTGGGGCTTCGTCAAAAGCCTATATAACCTCAAGCATGTTGATCTTGGACTGCAGCCCGCCAACGTGCTTCAGTTCTCCATCGCGCCGCGGTTGAACGGGTACGATCAAGTCCGCAGTCTAGGCTTCTACCATCAGCTTGAGGACAGGATTGGCGCCCTCCCCGGGGTTCTGTCTCTTAGCGCGACAGAGGAGCCGCTGATCGCCGATAGCGATAGGGGCTCGAATGTCACCGTTGAGGGCGAACCGGCGGAGTTAGCGGGGACGCGACATGTCGATTGGAATGGAATCGGCCCCGGACATTTTTCCAACATGCACATCCCGCTTTTGGCTGGACGTGAATTCACCCGCCAGGATGGGCCGGATAGTCCCAAGGTTGTGATCATCAATGAAATGATGGCGCAGCAGTTTTTTGCCGGCGGTCAGGCCATCGGGAAGCACATGAAGATTGGCGCGGGTAGTGATCCGCTGAATATGGAAATTGTCGGAGTGGTGAAAGGCAGCCACCATTCCGGCGTGAAGGAGTTACCGCAACCCTTCTTTTACATCCCGTACGCCCAGGAAAAGCTGATCACCTCGCTGACCTACTATGTACGGACCTCCGGCGATCCTGTGGCGCTCGCCAGTTCTGTCCGGAGCGCCGTGGGGGAGTTGGACGCAAATCTGCCTCTCTATGGCCTCAGATCATTTGAAGAGCAGATTGACCAGGAACTTTCCTCCAGTAAATTGGTGGCGCTGCTGGCACTTACATTCGGAGCCCTGGCTGCCTTGCTCGCGGCAATGGGAATTTATGCGCTCCTGGCCTATAGCGTGACACAGCGCACCCGGGAAATTGGCGTGCGCATGGCGCTTGGCGCGGAACCGAAGCGCGTGGGCTGGATGGTCCTGAAGGATGTTGCCCAGTTGACCGGCTTGGGAATTCTGATTGGGATTCCGCTGGCCTACGCGTTGGGCAAGCTGATCAATTCTTTGTTATTTGGCGTGCAAGCCTTCGGAGTTGCAAGTGTCGGGATCGCGCTCCTGGCGTTGACGGCGGTCGCGGCCTTCGCGGCGTACGCTCCGGCGCGGCGCGCCACGCGCATCGACCCGATGGTCGCGTTGAGGTACGAATGATGCTTAAGACCATCTGGCGTGAGCTGCGGTATGGCGTGAGAATTCTGGGGAAGAACCCGGGGTTTACCGCCTTGGCCATCGCCATTTTAGCCGTGGGGATTGGCGCGAACACCGCGATTTTCAGCGTCGTCAACAGCGTGTTGCTGAAGCCGCTCGCCTATCGCCAGCCGAAGCAACTCTATCTTCTGCGGGAAATCGTTCCGCAGATGGCCAAGTTTTATCCGACGCTTGCAGTCAATATTCCGGATTTTCGGATTTGGCAGAAGGAATGCCGCTCGTTTGAGGGCATCGCGATTGCCGAGTCCTCGACCGCGGTTCTCTCGGGCGTTGGCGACGCTCAACAACTTCATGGCGTGCGCGCTTCCGCAAATCTCTTCGACCTGCTCGGCGCGCAGCCAGCGTTGGGCCGAGGGTTCGTCGCGGATGAAGACCAGCCGGGCCGCGGCCAGGTAGTTGTCCTAACCGCCGGGTTCTGGCGCAGCCACTTCCAGACCGACAAATCGTTGCTCGGCAAAACCATCAAGCTGGATGGCGCTCCGTTCCAGGTGATTGGCATCCTTCCGGATTCTTTCCACTTTCCGAAACAGGTCGGGCAACTTGTTGGATTCCCGGAACACCCCGATTTCTTCCAGCCGCTAAACGGCGAATTGCCCTATGAACAAGACCTGATTGGTGAGTTCGATTTTGCGGCGATCGCGCGGCTCAAGCCTGGTGTCGACGCAGGTGCCGCGCTGGCGGAACTAAACGTTGTGCAGGCGCAAATCGCCAAACAAGCGAATGAAGGCGTGGATCTGGCGGCGGCCATGGCCCCGTTGGAATCGGAAGTGGTAGGTCCGGCGCGCCGCGGACTGCTCTTTTTGCTTTTTGCGGTGGGCGCGGTCCTGCTGATCGTGTGCGCGAATCTGGCCAATTTGCTTTTGGCGCGGGCTCCCGGGCGCATGCGGGAAGCGGCAATCCGCCTGAGTTTGGGTGCAAGCCCGATGCAACTGTTGCGCCAACTGCTGATCGAAAGCTTGCTTCTGGGCGTAGTGGGAGGCGTGCTGGGTATCTGGCTCGCAAGTCTCGGAGTTCCTTGGCTGCTTCGTGCGGCTCCGGCTGATCTGCCTCGGCTTGACGAAGTGCACGTGGACGGACGAGTGCTCCTGTTTGGCTTAGTCCTCGCGCTGGCGACCGCGGTGCTCTTCGGAGTTCTACCGGCATGGCGGATTGCCTACGCTAACGCACAGGAAACTCTTAAGGCTGGGAGCACTTCGACTACAGAGAGCCACAACACTCGCCGTTTACGCGAGGCGTTGATCGGTTTGGAAGTGGGCTTGTGCGCCGTGCTGCTGATCGTCGCAGGTCTGCTGGCAACAAGTCTTCGTCAAGTTCTGAACGTCAACGCCGGTTTTACACCCGAGCGGATTCTGGCTGCCGATGTCGACTTGCCGCCGCAGAGCTACGACAAGCCCGGCGCGCGCTTGCGCTTCTACGACCAGTCCGTAACCGGCATCCGTGCGCTTCCCGGAGTCGTCTCGGCAGCCTGGGTCAGCATCTTGCCCCTAGAGGGTCAAGGGTCAGTGACCGGTGTGAGCCTTCCCGGATCGCAAGAAACCGGCGGAAAATCGCCGATCGCGAATTACCGTGTTATTGGTCCCGATTATTTCAAGACCATGGGCATTCCCCTAAGCGCTGGGCGAGAGTTCACCGAAAACGACCGTACGCGCCACATGGTCATCGTGTCGCAAGGGCTTGCCGATCGCTTCTGGCCGAATCAGAATCCCATCGGCAAAATCTGTGTTACTGAGTGGGGACCTCCGCAAAACAGCGAAGTGGTCGGCGTGGCCGGCGATATTCGCACTGTCAGTCTCGACGAGTCGCCGCTGTTGATGGTATACACGCCCGGTAGATTCGCCAGCGCTACAATGGATGGACCGCAATCGGCGTCGATCGTTGTCCGGACTGCCACGGACCCCTCGGGCGCGGCTCCGGCGGTGCGATCGGTGATCCGGCAGATCGACCCGGAGGTGCCCATCGTGGCGCTGCGGCCGATGAGTTTGTTGGTCGCGAAATGTGTCAGCGCGCGGCGATTCCAAATGTCCCTGGCACTGATTTTTGCTCTGTCGGCGCTGCTTTTGGCCTCCCTGGGAATTTTTGGAGTGGTGGCCTACTCGGTCGAGCAGCGGCGTCACGAACTGGGAATTCGCAAAGCTCTCGGAGCGCCCGATGGCCGGTTGCGAAACATGGTATTGCGTCAGGGGATGGTGCCTGTGTTTCTGGGCTTGGCTGGCGGAATCGTAGCTGCCTTTTTCCTGGGCCGCTTGATTGGCTCGTTGCTGTTTGGCGTCGATCCTTTTGATCTGCAGATTACGGCGGCAGTGGCGTTGGTCATTGTCGCGGTCTCGCTGGTGGGGTGCTGGATACCCGCCCGCCGAGCAACTCGTATCGATCCGATGGTGGCACTGAGGTACGAATGATGGTGCGCGCATTCCCGGGGAACTTTTGCGGCGGATTGTGTCGTATATGAGGGTACAGAGGTGTCTGCTGTCGGGTTCCTATTTGTTGAATTGGACGTAAATCTGGCAACGGTGCAGTTGCTGTAGCGAGTTTCTGGTTGGTTATAAACGATCTCATGAATCCCGAACTTAGGAGAACAAATGACTGACACAAATAATGTGCTGATCAAGATGGAAGGCGTCAAAAAGGTGTTTCTCACGGACGAGGTGGAAACTCACGCGCTGGAGGAGATTCACCTGGAGATTCAGCGAGGGCAGTATGTCTCGATCTCCGGGCCATCCGGCTGCGGCAAGTCCACGCTATTGTCGATTCTCGGCTTGCTGGACTCGCCGACGGAAGGGAAATACCTGCTCAATGGGCAGCCCGTGGCGAATCTCACCGCCAGCGAACGCACTCGCATCCGCAACCGCGAAATTGGCTTCATTTTCCAGGCGTTCAACTTGATCGGCGACCTCACGGTCTACGAAAACGTTGAACTGCCGCTGACCTATCGCGGCACCAGTTCCGCGGAGCGCAAGCAAAAGGTCGAACACGCCCTCGAACGCGTTGGCATGGCTCACCGCATGCGCCACTATCCCTCGCAACTCTCCGGCGGTCAGCAGCAGCGCGTGGCCGTTGCCAGAGCTCTGGTTGGCGACCCGCTCATCCTAATGGCCGATGAGCCCACCGGAAACCTGGACTCCCGCAATGGCGCCACCATCTGCATGGTGACGCACGATCCGCGGTACGCGCAGTTTGCGGACCGCACCATCCGCCTGTTTGACGGACGCGTCGTGGAAGAGACCCAGGAAGCGCACGCGGCCGTGTAGCCAAGGAGCGCCACATGCATAGCTTTTTGCAGGACATCCGCTACGGGCTTCGCATGTTGGCAAAGGCTCCGGGGATCACGCTGGCGGCAATTTTTGCATTTGGCCTCGGGATTGGCGCCAACACCGCCACCTTCAGCACCGCCAATACTTTTTTGCTCCATCCAATTTCGTTCCCGGAAGTCGACCGCCTTGCCATGGTCATGGGTCGTGCGCCAGGTCAGACGGAAGGCTGGAGCGAGGTGTCGCCGGCGGATTTTCAGGAATGGCGGGGGCAAAATCACTCCTTCGAGACACTGGCTGTCTATGATTGGGACGACGTCAACTTGACCGGAGTGGGTGAACCGCTCAAGGTTCAGGGTTTCCGCGTGTCCGCTAATTTTTTTGACGTGCTTCGCGCGAAGCCTGCCTTAGGGCGCACGTTCGTAACCGGCGAAGACGAGCCCGGCCGTAATCAGGAAGTGATTCTCAGCAATGGCTTGTGGCGCCGTCAATTCGGTTCGGATCCCGCAGTCATTGGCCGCAGCATTCATCTCGATGGAAAGCCTACGCAAATTATCGGCGTCATGGCTGATGAGGTTCGCTTTCCGGTGAGCGCCGAGCTCTGGATCCCTCTGGCGCTTTCTCCGCCGGAGAGGGCATCGAGGAGCGTGCGCTATCTCAATCCCGTCGGTCGTCTAAGGCCGGGTGTAACTCTCGCCCACGCTCAAGCAGAGCTAAGCACCATTCAGAACCGCCTTCGCGGCTCGTTCCCTGACACGGAAACCGGGTGGGGCGTTCAAGCCATGAGGCTGGGCGATTTTATTTCCGGCCCTGGTCGCGGCTATAACCTCATGTCGCTGATTGCGGTGGGTTTTGTGCTTCTGATCGCTTGCAGCAATGTGGCGAACCTCCTGCTAGCTCGTAGCAGCGCGCGGCAGAATGAATTTGCCATCCGCGTGGCACTCGGCGCCAGCCGTGCGCGCCTCATGCGTCAAGTGGTCATCGAAAGCGTGTTACTCGCGATCGGCGGCACGGTGGTTGGCTTGCTTTTGGGTTCGTGGTGGATTTCGCTGATTCGCCTCAGCATGCCACCCGAGGTTGCTCGTTACATTCCGGGTTGGAGTCAAGTTCGGCTGGATCACGATGTGTTCCTCTACACCCTAACGATCGCGCTGATTGCCGGAATTCTGGCAGGGATTGTGCCTGCTTTTCAGGGAACGAAGAATTTCAACCAGAGCCTGAAAGAGGCGGGCCGCGGCGGAGGCTCTAGCCGTTCACGCGCGCGCTTTCGCAGCGCTTTTGTCGTGATCGAGGTTGCTCTATCGCTGGTGCTCCTTGTCGGCGCTGGGTTGATGGCCAAAGGCGTTGAAACGCTGTTGCACCTCAATTTCAAATTCAGCCCACAATCCGTTCTCACCTTCCGCGTAGCTTTGCCGCACTCGCGCTACGAGACGCCCCAGCAACGCGTGGCTTTCTTTGACAGCCTGACCGAGCGCCTGAAGCGCAGCCCTGGCGTGCAATCTTCGGCAGTTGCGATCCAGGTGCCGTTTGCCGGCGGCAATTCCAATTCCTTCAGCATTGAGGGCCAGCCGGTTCAACCCGGTGAATTTCATGAAGCGGAGTACAACGATATTGGCGCGTCCTATTTTCAGCTGTTGCATGTTCCGCTGGCGGATGGCCGCGAGTTCGACGATCGAGATTCCGCCGATTCGCCGCCCGTGGCCATTGTCAGTGAAGGTCTCGCGAAACGTTACTGGCCAGGCCGCAGCGCCGTTGGTCATCGTGTCAAACCCGGCGGTGAAGACTCCAAAGAGCGCTGGGCTACCGTTGTCGGAGTTGTAGCTGAGGTCAATTACAATCCGTGGCGGCACGATCCTCCTCCGGAGATTTATTTTCCGTTTCGCCAGCGGCCCGCTTCTAACGTTTACATGGCCGTGCGCACCACCGAGGATCCGAAGGCTCTTTTGCCCGTCGTACGTTCTGTGGTTTCCAGTATCGATCCCGATCAACCGATCTTCGACGTCTATCCGCTCGACCACGTTATTTCCAACTCCATCATTGGCCTCACCTACGTCGCCGTGATGATGGGTGTCTTCGGATTCATGGCGCTCGTGCTCTCCGCCGTCGGGGTTTCCGGGGTGATGGCCTATGCGGTGTCGCAGCGCACCCATGAAATCGGTGTTCGCATGGCCATTGGAGCCAGGCCCAACGATGTTCTCGGCCTGTTCATTTTCAATGGGCTGAAACTCTTGCTGCTTGGCGTCGTTATCGGGTTGCCCTTGGCGTTCGCGCTTGCGCGCCTGCTTTCCAGCTTGCTGTTTGGCGTGCAATCCAACGACTTCACCAGTTTCTTCGGCGGGGGGCTGTTGCTCGCGGTCGTCGTATTCTTTGCCTGCTATATTCCGGCGCGTGCCGCCACGCGCGTAGATCCCATCATCGCGCTGAGGTACGAATGATGCTGCAAACCACCTGGCAGGACTTGCGATACGGGCTGAGGATGCTTGGGAAGAATCCCGGCTTCATGGCTGTTGCTGTACTGACATTGGCCCTGGGCATCGGTGCCAACACGGCGTTGTTTTCCGTGATCAACGGGGTGTTGCTGAATCCTCTGCCTTTCGCGCAAGCAAACCAGTTGGTCACTCTCAGCGAGAGCAAGCCAAACTTTGAGTACGGCTCGATCTCTTATCCGAATTTTCGCGATTGGCAAAAAGAGAATCACACCCTTTCTTCTCTCGCGGTCTATCGCAGCTACGCGTTCAGCTTGACCGGTGCTGGTGAATCCCAGCAGGTGAAGGGAGAGTTCGTCTCCGCGGATATGTTTCCGCTGCTGGGGGTGAAGCCCCTCACCGGGCGCACCTTTGTTCCGGGCGAGGATGAGATTGGGGCTGCTCCCGTCGCTCTTCTTGCTGAAGGCTTGTGGCGGCGCAAATTTGGTGCGAACCCGGACATTCTTGGGAAGGCGATCGTCCTCGACGGGAAGAGCTACGTCGTCGTGGGTGTAATTCCGGCGAGTTTTCACATTTCCGTCCCCTCGTTTCCCGACAATCGGGAAGTGTTCGTCCCTCTCGGGCAGTGGAACAATCCTCTGCTGAATCACCGTGGCGCTGGCTTGGGATTTCATGGCATGGGCCGTCTAAGGCCGGGCGTCACGATCAAGCAGGCGCAAGCGGATATGGACAGCGTCACGAGTAGCCTGGCAGCGACGTATCCCGATTCCGACAAGGGGATCGGAGCGAAACTTATGCCCCTCCGCCGGTCGATGCTCGGTGAAATCCAACCAACGCTGCTGATGCTTTTCGCCGCCGTCGGATTTGTGCTTTTGATCGCGTGCGTCAATGTGGCCAATCTGCTGCTCGCGCGCTCGACCGGCAGAACTCGCGAATTCGCGGTGCGTGTCGCGCTGGGCGCTCCCCGCAGCCGCGTGGTTCGCCAATTGCTCACCGAGTGCATTCTCATTTCCATGATTGGCGGAGCGTTGGGCTTGCTTCTGGCCGTCTGGGGCACGCGCGCTGCGCTGGGGATCTTGCCGCAGGCTTTGCCTCGCGCGGAGCAAGTCGGGCTCGATTCACACGTTTTGCTCTTCACGGCCGGCATTTCCTTGCTGGCCGGAATACTGTTTGGGCTAGCCCCGGCCTTGAAAACTTCGCGCACCAACCTGAACGAAACCTTGAAACAGGGTGCGCGTGGCACAACCGGTTCCCGGCGCGGCGCGCAAACAGTGTTCGTGGTTGCCGAGATGGCGTTGGCGCTGGTGTTGCTCATCGGTGCTGGCCTGATGGCGCGGAGCTTAGCGCACCTGTGGAGAACCGATCCGGGTTTCGATCCGCACAATGCCATGACCTTTGGACTCTCGCTTCCTCCCTCCATGATGAGCGCCAAACCTGAAACAATTCGCGCTTCGATTCGCGAGTTTGACCGCAAGATTGCGGCACTTCCCGGTGTTGCGGGCGTATCGCAAACCTGGGGCGCGGTTCCGCTGGGATGGGACGATGAGCAACTTTTCTGGCTTGAGGGTCAGGCAAAACCAACCAGCCAAAACGACATGAATTGGGCCCTCAACTACATCGTCGAGGCAGATTATCTGCGGGTGATGGGCATTCCCTTGCGCCAGGGAAGATTCTTCACGCCGCAGGATAACGAGCATTCACCGCTGGTCATCGCCGTCGACGATGTGTTCGCGCAAAAATATTTTCCCAACGAAAATCCTGTCGGCAAACGCATTAACATCGACAACTTCAATCAGCCCGCTGAGATCGTAGGGTTGGTGGGCCACGTCAAGCAGTGGGGACTGGATTCGGATGACACCGAATCGCTGCGCGCGCAAATCTACATTCCCTGCATGCAAATGCCAGACCCATTCATCGCCATGGCCCCTTCGGGCGGGCAGGTGGTTGTGCGCTCCACCGGCGCAGTGCCGGATCTCTACGCTTCCATTCGCCGCGCTAATGCAGAAATGAGCGGCGAGCAGGTTCTGTTCGGCGCTCAAACGTTGGAGCAAGTCATTTCCGATTCGCTGGCGCCGCGCAGATTTTCGGCGATTTTGCTGGGAACATTCGCGGGCTTGGCACTGCTACTCGCCAGCATCGGAATCTACGGCGTCATTTCCTACGTCGTCGGCCAGCGTTCGAACGAAATTGGAATTCGCATGGCCCTGGGCGCCAAATCGCGGGATATTCTACGGCTCGTCCTGGCAGACGGCGGAAAACTGGTGTTGATGGGGATCGGAATCGGGCTCGCTGCGGCGGTTGGCCTCACACAGCTGATAAAGAGTTTCTTGTACGGCGTCGACGCCGCTGATCCGCTCACATTCGCAGCGGTCGCCGTCCTGTTGTCGCTCGTGGCGCTGGCGGCCTGTTATGTGCCGGCCCGGCGTGCCGCCCGTGTCGACCCGGTGATCGCCCTTCGTTATGAATAAAAAGGAGCAAACGTGCAGCCTCTCATTCAATTGAAAAATCTGGAGAAAGCCTTCGAAGCTGGGGGGCAGAAATTCTTCGTCCTGCGGCGTATCAATCTCGACATCCAGCCCGGGGAATTCGTCACCATCATGGGACCGTCCGGGGCAGGGAAGTCGACTTTGCTCAGCATCATCGGCATGCTCGACGGCGCTTGGACCGGCGAATACTTCTTCGGCGAGCAACCCGTTCACAAACTCAGCGTGAAGCAGCGCAACGAGCTGCACAAATACAACATCGGTTTCGTTTTTCAGAGCTACCACCTCATCGACACGCTCACCGTCTACGAAAATCTCGAGGTGCCTCTCTCTTACAAAAATATTCCTCACAAAGAGCGCTCCAGCCTTGTCTGTGATGCTCTCGACCGCTTCAACATCGTGGGCAAGAAAGATCTCTTCCCCAATCAACTCTCCGGCGGGCAGCAACAGCTGGTCGGCGTGGCGCGCGCCGTAATTCAGAATCCCAGGCTGATTCTTGCCGATGAACCCACCGGTAATCTTCACTCCGCCCAGGGCGAGGAAATCATGGAATTGTTCAAGCGGCTCAACGATGCGGGCACCACCATCATCCAGGTGACGCACTCCGAGAAAAACGCCTCGTACGGCAACCGCATCATCAACCTCCGCGACGGCTGGGTGGTCACCGAAACGCCCACCACGGTTGCAGGCTCGGCACAGTAATTTGGGCAAGACTTGAAATTTTCGCGATAGGAGACTTCACCATGGGGATCTTTCAGGATTTGCGCTACGCGCTTCGCATGCTGGCAAAATCTCCCGGCTTCACCGCGGTCGCCGTGCTCACTCTCGCGCTCGGCATCGGCGTGAACACTACCGTATTCAGCGTGATCAACGGCTTGCTGCTTCGTCCCATGCCCGTTCCGCAGCCCGAGCAAATTACGGTGTTGGGCGCACAACAGGAGGGCAGAGAGGATTATCAGCCGTTCTCTTATCCGGATTACCTGGACATTCGAAGCCAGGCCGCCGAGGCCTTCAGCGACATCTTGGCCTACCGCGTATCGTTGGTCGGACTCACCGTGGACGGTAAGGGCGATCACTGTGTCATCAGCCGCGTGACCGGGAACTATTTCACGGTCGCAGGAATTCAGCCTGCCTTGGGGCGCCTGATTCTTCCCTCGGAAGGACAGACGCCCGGCGCAGATCCCGTTGTTGTGCTCGGCTATGCCTACTGGCAGAAGCGTTTTGGCAGCGACAAAAATGTAATCGGCAAGCAAGTGCAGATGGACGGACACCCGGTAACCGTCATCGGAGTTGCTCCAAAAGGCTTTCCGGGAATGTACTCCTTCCTGAATATGGATGCCTACATTCCTCTGAGCGCTGCAGCCGGTCTGGGCGGAAATGCACCCGCTGAAGAGATGTGGACGCACCGCGAAGAGCGTTCACTGGAATTGAAGGGACGCCTGAAGCCCGGCGTCGATATCAAGCGAGCCACGGCCGCGCTTCAACTGGTGGCGCATCGCCTCGCCGAACAACATCCAGAGACCGACAAAGGAATTCAGTTTAGCGTGTTTCCGGAGCGGCTCGCTCGCCCGGCTCCCGACCCGGGCGGCACGGTTCCGAAAGTTTCCCTGGCCTTCACCGCGCTTGCGGTCATGGTGCTCTTGGTCGCGTGCTTCAACATTGCCAACATTTTATTGGTGCGTGCTACCACCCGGCAGCGCGAAATGGCGATCCGAACAGCCGTTGGCGCAGGATTAGGGCGGTTAGTCCGGCAAAGTATGACCGAGAGTCTTTTGCTCGCCATTTTAGGAGGTGGCGGTGGACTTCTGCTGGGCTGGTGGGCGTCGGGATTTCTCAGTTCGCTGCCCCTGGGCACGGATTTGCCCGTCGAATTCAATTTTCAACCGGACGCGCGCGTCTTTTTCTTGACGGCTGTCGTGGTTCTGTTGGCCTCGGTGGTCGTTGGCGTCGTGCCGGCCCTGCCTTTGGCGAAGACGGACGTGAACAGCGTGTTGCGCGAAGGCGGCCGCGGCGCTTCTGAAGGACGGAAGCGCAATCTCATGCGTAGCTCCTTGGTGGTTGCACAGCTAGCGGGCTCATTGCTGCTTCTTGTCGTCGCGGGGTTGTTCGTTCGCAGCCTCGGCAAGGCCGAGAAACTCTATCTGGGTTTTGAACCTGATCACATCATTAACGTCTCCATGGACATTCACGAAATCGCTTACGAAGAGCCGCGAGGCAGGGAGTTCTATCGCAGCGCGGAGGAGCGTATACGCGCGCTGCCCGGCGTTGTCTCCGTCACGCAGGCGTTTTCTGTTCCCATGGGACTGATTAGCGCCTCGGACCAGGTGGTTCCGGTGGAGCATCCACTCGAACCGGGACAGGTGCCACCCAGCGTTTCCGACAACATGGTGACCCCCAACTATTTCGAAACGTTGCGAATTCCTTTGAAGCGCGGCCGCACATTTACCGACGCTGACAATGAAAAAGCGCCGCATGTGGCGGTGATTAACGAGACCATGGCGAAAAAGTTCTGGCCCAACGAAGACGCCCTCGGCCGAAGTTTCAAGAGCAAGGACAACGACCATAAGTGGGCGGATTTTGAAGTAGTCGGGATCGTACAAGATGGCAAGTACAAGGGGATCGTCGAAGATCCCATGCCATTCTTCTACCGGCCTCTGGCGCAGGACTACATCTCCCTGCGCAACATCCAGGTGCGTACTTCCGTGCCTCCGGAAAACCTCGAACTGCAGATTGCTTCCACAATTCACGAACTCGCCCCGGGCCTTCCCGTTACCGTGAAGACCATGAATCAGGATCTTCAGGGACTCAACGGATATATGTTCTTTCGATTGGGAGCGCAATTGAGCGGCACCATGGGCGTGCTGGGATTGATCCTGGCGGTCGTGGGCGTTTACAGCGTTGTCTCCTACGCCGCGGCACAGCGCACTCACGAGATCGGCATCCGCATGGCGCTGGGAGCCGAGTCCCGGGATGTTCTGAAAATGGTGCTGTCCCGTAGCCTGGTTATGATCGCCATCGGCGTTGCCGCAGGATTGCTGATCTCGTTCGTCGGAGCCCGCGCCATTGCCAGCTTGCTCGTGGGAGTCAGCCCAAGCGATCCCGTCACTTTCGGCGCCGTGATGTTGCTGCTATTGGGAGTCGCGCTGTTGGCCTGTTTGATCCCCGCGTATCGAGCCACGCGTGTCGATCCACTCGTCGCGCTGCGCTACGAATAGGAAGTGGTGATGCAGACACTGTGGCAAGATCTGCGTTACGCCCTTCGCATGCTGGCGAAGTCCCGTGGCTTCACCGCCGTGGCAGTGCTTACCTTGGCGCTCGGCATCGGCGCCAACACCGCCATCTTCAGCGTTGTGAATGCCATTCTCTTGCGGCCGCTCCCGTATCCCGACGCCGATCGTGTGATGTTTCTCAGCGAAAGCTCTCAGGAAATTCCCGACATGAGCATCTCGATGGCGAACTTCAACGACTGGCGCGCGCAAAACAAAGTCTTCGAGAGCCTCGTCGCCCTGCAGCCTAACGATGTTGTATGGACTAACAAGGGTGGCGAAGCGGTGCGTCTGGGCTTGCGGCGCATCACTGCCGGTTTCACGTCCACCTTGCGCGTCCGGCCAATCCTCGGGCGCACCTTGACTCCCGACGACGATAAGGTCGGAGCACCGCGCGTAGTGATTCTTGGCGAAGGATTTTGGGAACGCCAGTTCGGCCGCGACGAGAATGTGCTTGGGCAGCAGATGATTCTCGACGGCGAATCCTATGCCATCGTCGGCGTTTTCCCGTCTCGCCTGCAGGGCTCTCTGCGACAGTCGGATTTGTTCGCCTCATTGTGGAGCCTGGAAGATCAACTGGGCGGAGAAATGAGACGCGGCGAGCATCCCGGGATTTATGCCTACGGCCGGCTGAAACCGGGAGCCACTCCGCAACAAGCGTCAACGGAAATGAAGAGTATTGCGGCGCGCCTAGACCAGCTTCATCCGGATTCCAATGGGAACAACAGTGTAACGCTTCGCCCGCTTCTCGATGCCATCGTTGAGGACGTTCGTCCGTCCCTACTGGTTCTCGCCGCGGCTGTCGGCTTCGTTCTTCTTATCGCCTGCGCCAATATCGCCAACCTTCTTCTTGCGCGTGCCACGGAGCGCCACCGCGAGTTGGCTGTGCGAATCGCCCTGGGCGCTGGACGTGGCCGTCTCATTCGTCAAATGTTGACGGAGAGTATTGTTCTTGCAGTCCTGAGCGGCACGCTCGGATTTCTGCTCTCCGTTTGGGTCACCGCAGCCCTTCTTCACGCCGTGCCCGCGGGAATTCCTCGTCTTGACGAGGTTTCCGTCGACAGCCGGGTTCTGCTGTTCACGCTGGCCCTCTCCTTGGCGACCGGAGCGTTCTTTGGGATTTTCCCGGCTTTGCAAGCTTCCCAGGCCAATGTGACCGATGCGCTAAAGGAAGGCGGGCGCACGGGAAGCACCGGCCGCGGGCATCGTCGGCTCCGAGACGCGCTAGTCACTGCGGAGGTCGGAATTTCGCTGGTCCTTCTTGTGGGCGCAGGCTTGATGGGAAAGAGCTTGTACGAGGTCGTCCGCGCCGATGGTGGCATAGTTCCCGAAGGCGTTTTGACGGCGCGCTTTTCATTGCCCGATGAAAGTTACAAGGATGACGCCAAGCGCCGCGCCTTCCTCAACCAAGTCACCACGAAATTGCGGACGCTTCCCGGGGTAGAAGCCGCTGGAGTGAAAAATCCGTTGCTCGGCAATTCGCAGGATGGCTACGCGATTAACGGCAGACCGCTGCGCGACCCGGGGCAGTATCCATCGACCGACATCGGCCGCGTCACGCCCGATGCCATGCGCGCCATGGGTATGCGATTGTTGACCGGCCGCTTTTTCAGCGAACACGATGATGAAAAAGCAGCGCATGTCTGCATCGTCGACGAAGCGTTCGCAAAACAGAATTTCCCGGGCGAGAATCCACTGGGAAAACAAATTTCCCTCGGAGGCCCTCCTGCTGCAGGTCAAAAGCGCGATTGGCTTGCTGTCGTTGGTATCGTCGCCCACGTTAAAAACTATGGCGTCGATCAACCCTCCCGGGTGGAAACGTATGTCCCGGAAGCCCAGAACACATCGGGCGGCGGCACGATTCTGGTGCGCACAGCAGGGGACCCGGCAACTCTCGCCAGTTCGGTCAGAGAGGCGGTTCATTCCTTTGCTCCGGACGTTCCGCTATACAATGTGCGCCCGCTTGACGACATCATTTCGGAAAACAGCGCTTCTCGCAGGCTCGCGGTTGTTCTCATCAGCGCGTTTGCTGCGCTAGCGCTGACCCTCGCCGCTGTGGGAATCTACGGCGTGATGGCCTACACCGTGACACAAAGGAGTCATGAAATTGGCGTCAGGATGGCCATGGGTGCGGCCCCGCGCGCCGTCCGCACGATGATCGTTGGCCAGGGATTGCGTCTTGCTCTGGTCGGAATCATAGGCGGCCTGCTGTTCTCCTTGGCCATGACGCACTTCGTTGCCAGTCTGTTGTTCCGGGTTAGCGCGTTCGACAGGGAAACTTTTTTGGCTGGTGCGGTAATTCTGTCCATCATTGTTCTGGTTTCAACGTGGGTTCCGGCGCGCCGAGCGTCGCGTGGATCCGATTGTCGCGCTGCGTTATGAATAGGAGGGAGTGATGACTGCTCTTTTGCGAGACTTGCGATCGGCGATTCGCTTCCTGCGGCTGAGCCCGGCATTCACGCTCGTTGCCGTGCTTACGCTGGCCCTGGGAATTGGCGCAACCACCGCGACGTTCAGCGTGATTTACGGTGTTTTGATCCGCCCGCTGGCAGTTCCTGAAGCTCACCAAGTGGTTGAGGTGGTTCGGAAATACCAAGGCGAGCTGAGCGGGGATTCATTCACCTATCCGCAATTCCGCTATGTACAGGACCATAGCCAATGGCCGGCCGCCATCGCTGCTTTCACCCATGTTGGACTGAATCTTTCTTCCGACAACGGCACGCAACGCGTCAGCGCTCTCCACGTTTCGTCGGACTATTTTTCGGCCTTGCGTACCGATCCTTTATTAGGGCGCGATTTCAGCCGGGAAGAAGATCGTGACCCCTCGGCCCGCGTCGTCATTCTCAGCCACACGCTGTGGGCGCAGCAATTTGCCAGCGACCCGGCGGTGTTGGGCAAGACCATTCACCTCAACGATAGCGCTTACCGCGTCATTGGTGTTATGTCCCCGGCGTTGGCCGATGTGCAATTGGACCTTGTTCCTCCGGCTTTCGGCAATTTGCAGCGCGTCGATTTGTGGACCACGCTCGCCCCGGTGGCAGACACGGTCGGTTCCGGCGAAAATCTTGAAATCGTGGCGCGCGTCAAGCCCGGCACAACGGCGCAACAAGCCGCGGCGCAACTTGACGCCCTTACCGCGTCGTTTCAGAAGGACCAGCTCGAAGGCGAAGGCCGCAAGCAAGTCCTCGCTCTCAGTTCCGTTCAAAACGTGCTCGCGGCTGACGTCAGCACATATCTCTGGATTCTGCTGGGCGCCGTTTCCTTCGTTCTTCTCATCGCCTGCGCCAATATTTCCAATCTGTTGCTCGCCCGAGCCTCCGGCCGCACAAAAGAGGTAGCACTGCGTTCTGCGCTCGGTGCGGACCGCGGCACGCTCGTTCGGCAATTCCTTTCCGAAAGCTTGCTGCTCGCGGCTGTCGGTGGCGTCGCGGGACTACTCGTAGCTCAGATTGTCGCTGCAACGTTGGTGCGATTCGCTCCAATCCAATTGCCGCGCGCCACGGAGATTCGCGTCGATGCATGGGCGTTTCTCTTCGCTCTGGTCATCACCATCATTTCTGGAGCGCTGTCCGGCATGATTCCTGCGCTGCAGGCGTCAAAAACCGACGTCAGCGCCATGCTGAAGGAAAACGCCGCCCAAAGCTCGTCAAGCGGTCGTGGCCGGCGGTTCCGCGAAGCGCTGGTCGTGTCGGAATTCGCGCTCTCCCTTATCCTGCTGATCGGAGCCGCGCTGCTCGGTCGATCGTTCGTAAAGCTCCTTCAGGTGAATCCCGGGTTTCGTACGAACGGCCTGCTTTCGGCCGAGATCTGGCTGACGGGTTCGCGCCTTCATTCCCCCGCCGAACTCACCTCTTTTTACAATGAACTGACGGCGCGCTTGAAACAGCTGCCGGCTGTCCAGGACGCAGCAATCGTCTCCTCCGGCCAGCCTTTGGAACGCGGCGGAAACATCGGCATGGTCGTGAACGGGACTCCCACGGGCTCGATGGACTTTCGCGTGATCACGCCGCAATACTTTCGAACGCTAGGCGTAGCCATAGAACGAGGCCGCGACTTCGCGGCTTTCGATGGCGAAAGTTCCGAGCCTGTGGCCATTGTGAATGAGGCCTTCGTGCGAAAAGTTCTTAAAGGTAGCGATCCCTTCACCTCGACCGCAAAGCTAGAGGGTGGCGATGCCGCTCGCCGGATCGTGGGCGTGGTTGCCAACGTCAAGCCATTTGTCGGCGACTCCGTGCCGCCCACGGTCTTCCTTCCCAGCGCACAGACCAAGTTCAGCTTGGTCCTTGGGTACGACGTGTGGTTCCCCACGCACGTCTTAGTTCGCACGGCCGGTGATCCGCTCGCTCTGGCCGCTGCCGTCGACAAATCGATTCGCTCAACCGACTCCAGCATCCCTGTGGGTCATCTCCTTTCCATGGAGCAAATCCTTTCGCGTTCGCTGGCCACGCAGCGCTTCATGATGACCGTGATAGCAGTTTTTGCGGTGCTGGCGCTGGCTCTTGCTTCCGTCGGCATTTATGGCCTGATAGCGTTTTCCGTATCCCAGCGAACTCACGAGCTGGGCATCCGCATGGCCCTCGGTGCGGACGCCACCTCTGTCCTCGGCATGGTTATGCGCGAAGGAACGCGCCTGGCCGCCCTTGGCGCCGCGATCGGAATTGCGGGAGCCTTCGCCCTTGGCCGGGCCATCGGCAGTGCGCTGTTTGGCGTGCAGGGGGATGACTGGCGCATCATGGCTGGTGCTTCGATTTGTCTGTTGGTTGTCGCGTTCCTCGCTTGCTACCTGCCGGCGCGGCGTGCGACAAAGGTCGATCCCATGGTGGCGCTGAGGTACGAATAGGCTTGTTCACTCCGCGCGCGCATGATCGACGGCAACGAAGCAAAACGGAGAAGTTCTCTCCAAACCCAGCGCGCTCCTCTGCAAAGCACGGTAAACTGTCCACAACCTCCGATCTCTATGAAAATTGACACCGCACATCGCTACCGCATTCTTTTAGCCGACGACCAGCAAGACATTCGCGAGTCTCTACGTTTGCTCCTGAAGAACGAGGGGTACGAAACCTACGCTGCCGCGTCCCCCTCGGAGGCGCTCGTCGCCATTGAAGCCCGCGAATTCGACGCTGTTTTGATGGACTTGAACTACACGCGCGACACCACGTCCGGCAGAGAAGGATTGGATCTCCTTACCGCCATTCAGAAGGTGGACAGCACGCTCCCCGTAGTCGTGATGACTGCCTGGAGCAGCCTGGAACTGGCCGTGGAAGCCATGCGTCTTGGCGCCCGCGATTTTCTTCAGAAACCCTGGGAGAACGCGCGCCTGCTGAGCATTTTGCGGACGCAGATCGATCTGCGCCAGGCTTTGCGCCGCGCCACGCGTCTGGAGGCAGAGAACCGGCTGCTAAGCGTCGAATCTCGCCCCACCCTCATCGCCGAATCGGAATCCATGCAGCCGGTCCTGAATCTCATCGCGCGCATTGGACCCTCCGATGCCAACGTTCTGATCACCGGCGAGCACGGCACGGGTAAGGAAGTTGTTGCGCGCACGCTCCACGCATTGTCGGAGCGCGCCAACCGCCCCATGGTCACCGTCAATGCGGGTGGCTTGTCGGAGGGCGTGTTTGAGAGCGAACTGTTCGGCCACATGAAAGGCGCGTTCACCGATGCGCGCACCGATCGTATCGGGCGCTTTGAATTCGCCGACGGCGGCACGCTTTTTCTCGATGAAATTGCCAACGTGCCCCTCAATCTTCAGTCCAAGCTGCTGCGCGTTTTGGAGACCGGCGAGTTCGAACGCGTGGGCTCCTCGCACACCCGCCGCGTGAATGTCCGCGTGCTTGCTGCCACCAACGTGGATGTGGGCGCGGAGGTTGCGGCGGGCCGTTTTCGCGAGGATCTGCTGTTTCGGCTGAACACCATCGAAATCCGCTTGCCCAATTTGCGCGACCGGCAGCCCGACATCGAGTTGCTCGCTCATCATTTCTTGCGCGTCTATACCGAACGCTACCGCAAGAAAATCTCCGGCTTCGACCCCGCCGCCATGCAATCTCTTCGCGAGCACCCGTGGCCGGGAAACGTGCGCGAACTGGATCACGCCATCGAACGCGCCGTGCTGCTTTCGGGCGGCCCGCTGATTCGCAGTATCGATCTGGGTTTGCGGGCCACACCTCCCAGCGGTACCCCGCGACTGGAGGAGATGAACCTCGAAGAAGTTGAAAAACATCTGATCCAGCGTATGCTGGCCAGGCACGGCGGTAACGTCAGCCAGGCTGCCAACGCGCTGGGTCTAAGCAGGAGCGCGCTCTATCGCCGGCTCGAAAAATTCGGTTTGGAATGAAACCGCTTACTTACGAACGGCGAATTCAGCTTCTCGCGCTCGCAACGGGACTTCCAGGCACATTGGTAGCCTTGGGCTTGTTGTGGTTCGGTCCGTACACCTCGCAAACCGCCTGGACAGTGACAATCCTCATCTTCGGTTTGTGGCTCGGCTTTGCCATTTCCCTGCAGCATCGCGTCATTTTTTCTTTGCAAACACTTTCCAATTTGCTTGCCGCCATGCGTGAAGAGGATTTCTCGCTGCGCGGGCGCGGCGCCCGCATGGACGATGCCATGGGTGAAGTGATGATCGAGGTGAACACGCTCAGCGAGACGTTGCGCGAGCAGCGCCTCGGCGCCTTGGAAGCGACTGCGCTGTTGCGGACCGTGATGGAAGAAATCGAGGTGGCGGTGTTCACGTTCAATAGTCAGGACGAATTGAAGCTCGTGAACCGTGCCGGTGAACGCTTGCTGTCCCGTCCCGCGGAGCGCTCCCTTGGCCTTTCCGCCTCCGACCTCGGCCTGGCCGTCTGCCTGGAAGGCGAACCCGCTCGCACCATGGAACTGAGTTTTCCTGGCGGCACGGGACGATGGGGAATGCGACGAGGGTCGTTCCACCAGGGTGGTTCACCTCATCATCTTGTTGTTCTGACGGACTTGAGCCGTGCTCTTCGCGAAGAGGAACGCCAAGCCTGGCAGCGCCTGATTCGCGTGCTCGGCCACGAGCTAAACAATTCCCTCGCCCCCATTCAGTCGGTTGCGCAGAGTCTGGAAACCGGCCTGCAGCGCGCCGAAAGTTCCCGTGACGACAGCTCGAAAGAGGAAGGCTCGATATTTGTTGATCTGCGCCAAGGGCTGGCCATCATCCGTTCGCGTACCGAGGCCCTCGGTCGATTCATGTCGGCGTATACGCAGCTGGCCCGCTTGCCACAGCCGTCGCTGGCTTCCGTCGAGTTTGGCGAGTTGGTTCGCCGCGTGGCTGCCTTAGAACGTCGAGTAGCTCTGGAGCTTGGCGGCGGACCCGCTGCGACCATTCAGGCCGACCGCGATCAACTCGAACAACTCTTGATCAACTTGATCCGCAACGCCGCGGATGCTGCTTCAGAGACCAAAGGCAAAGTGCGCATTGAGTGGTATCGCACCGCGGCGCATCTGGAACTGCAAATCCTCGACGAAGGTCCGGGAATCTCCAATACCACCAATCTGTTCGTTCCGTTTTTCACCACCAAACCCGGCGGCTCAGGAATCGGACTCGTTCTCAGCCGCCAGATCGCCGAAGCTCACGGCGGTTCCTTGACGCTGGAGAATCGAACAGACCGTCGGGGTTGCCGAGCCCGCCTTCTTCTCCCCATCTAGTGCGCGCATCTGGTTCTGATTTGCTGAAGGTAAGGTGAATTGTCGACTGGAACTCCTGCCGCCTCTGCTAGACTGGCTGGCGTACTGGCAATGAAGCAGAAATAGTTCGTTCGAACCCAGCGGGGGCCGCGTAATGATTCGTTTCCGTCCGAGAATTCTCTTTTGCGTATTGGCTGTTTCTTTGTCGACGTTTGGAATGCTTGCTGCTGCCGCGCGGGCACAGGCGTCTCATCCCAGTGAAATCATCGAAATCGATGCCAGCGCTGCCTCCCGTCCGTTTCCGCATTTCTGGGAACAAATGTTTGGCTCCGGTCGCGCCATCTTGAGCCTGAGAGAAAATTACCGCACCGATCTCCGCGAGACCAAACGCATCACGGATTTCCAGTATGTTCGCTTCCACGCGATCTTCCATGATGAAGTTGGGGTTTACGATGAAGACGCCGACGGTCGCCCAATCTACAATTTTTCCTATGTCGACCAGATTTACGACGGACTTCTCTCGAACGGGGTGAAGCCGTTCGTCGAGCTGAGTTTCATGCCGAAGAAGCTCACCTCGAATCCCAAAGCGCTTCACGCCTTCTGGTACAAACAGAACGTGGCGCCGCCGAAGGATTGGGCCAAGTGGGACGCGCTTATCGAACAATTCGCGCGGCACCTCGTCGATCGCTACGGCGAAGCAGAAGTCGCCACGTGGTATTTCGAGGTGTGGAACGAACCCAACATCGACTTCTGGGCGGGCGATCCGAAAGAAGCCACCTACTTTCAGCTGTATGACCACACCGCGCGCGCATTGAAAAAAGTAAGCGGTAAGCTGCGCGTTGGCGGGCCGTCCACAGCGCAAGCGGCTTGGGTAGATGGCATGATCGCTCATGCCGCCGCGGGCAATGTCCCGCTTGATTTCGTCTCGACCCACGTCTACGGCAACGATTCTTCCAAAGACGTATTTGGCACAGAGGAAAGCATTCCCCGCGACCGCATGGTTTGCCGCGCGGTGAAGAAAGTCCATGACCAGATCCAATCTTCCGCGAAGCCTGGCATTCCGCTCATCTGGAGCGAATTCAATGCTAGCTATGCCAACGAGCCTGCCGTGACCGACACCGCCTATATGGGGCCGTGGATGGCCGATACCATTCGCCAGTGCGACGGCCTGGTGAATATCATGAGTTACTGGACCTTTTCCGACGTGTTCGAGGAACAGGGTGTCGTGAAGCAGCCCTTCTACGGCGGATTCGGTTTGCTTGCCGCCGGAAACATCCCAAAGCCAGCGTTTAACGCCTTCGCCCTTCTTCACCGCCTCGGTGACGCGCGTCTGGACGCTCAGGGAAATTCCGCGCTGGTTACGCGCAAGGCCAACGGCTCACTGGTTGTGGCTGTCTGGAACAGTTTCCCTCCGAAAGAGAGCGGCTCGGCGAAGGATTACCTGCTGCATTTCAGAAACATCAAGGGAAAGCGCGTCGCAACCGTCACGATCATCGACCGCGACCACGGATCGCCGCTGCCCGCGTATCAAAAGATGGGCCGCCCGCTTTATCCCACGCCGGCGCAACTCCAGGAACTTCGCAAAGCCGCCGCGCTTCCGGCTTCGTCGATTCACGCGCTCAAGAACGGCGACCTACCTGTGACGGTGGAGCCACAGGGGCTTGCACTGATCGAGCTGAAATAATGAAGTAACTACCGTACTCGGGATAGAATGCTATGAGCCCCCGGGCCGCATGACACCCTCTCGGTTCGTTTGAGGTGGGTAACTTTTGGTACAGCAGATTCTAGATTAACGAGGGGAAGGCCATGCAGCACGATACGTCGGATTTGATCACGGTGACGGGGGCAGGTGGATTTATTGGTGGCGCGATGGTGTCGCACCTCCGCCGCACGGGTCACCAGCGCATTCGTGCGATCGACATCAAACCGCAGAATGAGTGGTACCAGCGATTTGACGACGTCGAGAACCACGCCCTTGACCTCAATCTGCTTCACAACTGTGAGCTTGCCGCCAAGGACGCTGCGGCCATCTACAATTTCGCGGCTAACATGGGCGGCATGGGCTTCATCGAGCACAACAAAGCCCTGTGCATGCTTTCCGTCCTAATCAATACCCACATGTTGCAGGCTGCCCAGAAATTCGGCGTTCGGCGTTATTTTTATTCCTCATCCGCTTGCGTCTACAACGCCGACAAGCAGAAAACGTTTGAAGCTCCCTCGCTGAAAGAAGAAGACGCCTATCCCGCCCTGGCCGAGGACGGTTATGGCTGGGAAAAGCTCTTTTCCGAACGCATGTGCCGGCATTTCCGGGAAGACTACGGCTTGACCACACGCGTGGCGCGGTTCCACAACGTCTATGGCCCCTGGGGCACCTGGTACGGCGGCCGAGAGAAAGCGCCTGCAGCCATCTGCCGAAAAGTGATCGAAGCGAAGCGTTCCGGCAAGCACGAAATCGAAATCTGGGGAAGTGGCACGCAGACCCGCAGTTTCATGTACATCGATGATTGCATCAAGGGCGTAAATCTCATCATGGACTCGGACATTTTGGAGCCCATCAATCTAGGCTCAAGCGAGGCCGTGACCATCAACCAATTGGCGGACATGGCGGAAGAGATCGCCGGTATCAAACTCAAACGCACGTATGACTCCACGGCGCCCAAGGGCGTGAATGGCCGCAACAGCGACAACACCTTGATCCAGAAATACCTCCATTGGGAGCCGAGCACGCCGCTGCGTGTGGGGTTGGAGCACACGTACAAGTGGATCTATGACCAGCATTTGGCTCGCGAACGCGGGGACTCGGGAGTGGTGCGTGAATCCGCGGCATCTTCGGGCTAGCCTTCACGCGGAGCACAATAGCAGCGTTACTTCCCAATTGCTCGTCGATCAGTCGGTGTACAGCTGGTCCAGCAGATTCCCTTCGCGGTCGACCAAGCGGATGTTCATCGCCAGCAACCCGTTCGCATGCGTGGAGCAGCTCAAACAGGGATCGTAGGCCCGCACCACCGCTGACACGCGGTTGATCATCCCTTCACTCAGCTTGTTTCCGTCGACGAAGTGCTCGCTGACTTGCTGCACGCTCTTGCCAATTGCCAGATTGTTGTGGCCCGTCGCCACAATCAGGTTGGCCCACGTGATCGCGCCGTTTTCATCCACTTTGTAGTGATGAATCAGCGTTCCTCGCGGCGCTTCGATGATTCCCACACCTTCGTTCACGTTGACGCCCGCGACCGCGCGCACGTGCGTTTCCAGGATCTGTGGATCGTCGAGCAGTGCTTCCATACGTTCCAGGGCGTAAATCACTTCAATTAGCCGCGCGTAATGATACAGAAACGCGCTGTGCGCCACGGTTCCGAACCGTTGCCGAAATTCCTTTAACTCCTGGTCGGCCTTTGGCGTCCCGCAACTATCGGCCGTGTTCAGCCGTCCCAGAGGGCCCACGCGATAGATGCCGGCAGGGAATCCCAGCGGCTTAAAATATGGCGCCTTCAGGTACGAATCACGCAGGCTGGCCTCGCCGATCCATTCACGGTACGCGTCGGGCTCAATCTGGTCCTCGGCAATCTCGCCGCTTGCTTTGCGAAAGCGCAGATTGCCGTCATACAGTTGCAGCCTGCCCTTGCTATCCACCAGGCCCGCGTACATGCTGGGGAAGGAACCAAAGAACTCAATCTCTTCTTTGTAATTGTCCAGCGCCCCTTTGAAGAACTGAATCGTGCGCTCGGCAACCGCTTTGGCTTTGGGAAGTTCTGAAAGAATGTGCTCTCGCGCGTGTGCCGCTAATGGCGTAGCTACGCCACCGGGCACGATCCATGCGGGATGCACACGTTCCTGCGCCAATCCTTCCACCACCTGCAGCCCGAATTTGCGCAGGTCGATTCCGTCGCGTGCCAGTTCCGGGTGGCTTGCAATCACACCAAGAACATTCCGCGCTGCCGGGTCGGAGTCCATTCCGAGAAGGAAATCCGGCGCCGACAGGTAAAAGAAACTCAGGGCATGCGATTGCACGATCTGAGCAAAATGCACCAACTCCCGCAATTTCCTGGCGGCTGGCGGGACGCGCACGGCCATAATGGCGTCGCAGGCCTTCGACGAAGCCAGCAGGTGGCTGATCGGGCAGATTCCGCAGATGCGCGCCGTAATTCCGGGCATCTCGTAGAATGGGCGGCCTTCGGTGAATTTCTCGAACCCGCGCACCTGTGTCACATGAAATTCCGTTCCCGACACGTGCCCCTGGTTGTCCAGTTGAATGGTGATTTTCGCGTGGCCTTCGATGCGTGTCACGGGCTCGATTGTGATGCGCTTCATCGCAAGCTCCTTATCCGAATTTCACGTTGGGATTTGCCGCTGGCTTTCGCCCTTCCAACAGATCGTTGATGGCGTTCAGAATGGCTTTCGAAGGCGGAGGGCAGCCCGGCAGGAAGTAATCCACTTTCACGTACTCCCGCAACGGGCGCGCGTGCTTCAGCAGCGGGGGAACTCCATCCTTGGGGATTACTTTGCTTTCGTCTGCTCGTTCCACATACACCTGCTGCAACAATTTGTTGGTCGGCAGAAAGTTCCTCATCGCCGGAACGTTCCCAGTCACCGCGCAATCTCCGAGTGAAATCAGGACCTGGGTTCGCTGCCGAATCTTCTGCAGTTTATCCAGGTCGTCCTGCGAACTGACCGCGCCTTCAACCAGGGTGACGTCCACACCTTCAGGGAACTCCTGCGCGTCCACCAACGGTCCATACACCAGATCGATTTTTCGCCCCAACGGAATGACGGCGGCATCCATATCCAGCAGCGACATGTGGCAGCCTGAACATCCATCCAGCCATACGGTTGCCACTTTCACTTTTTTCATACCGTCACCCCTCGCTTTTCCACCAGAGAAGTAACCACCCTGGGATTCTTCACCATCTGCTCCACCGCCCAACCCTTTTCCGCCAAAGCTCCCGTCGGGCAGACCTGCACGCACTTGCCGCAATTCGTGCAATTCGTCGATTTGCCCCACGGTTCATTCATGTCGCTGACGATGTGCGCATGAATTCCGCGCGAGACCAGTTCCCACACGTGAGCGCCCTCGAGCTCGGCGCACACCCGCACGCAACGGGTACACAGGATGCACCGGTTGTGGTCCAGCACGTACCGCGGATGGGATTGATCTACGCGCAAGTGCGGATAGTTGTAAGCGAAACCCACCGTGTCGATACCCATCGCTGTGGCCATCGACTGCAACTCGCAATGTGTATTCGAGACGCACACTGCGCAAACGTGATTCCGTTCGATCAACAGCAATTCGACCGATATGCGCCGGTAGCGCGTCAGCTTCGGCGAATTCGTTGTGACCGACATGCCGTCCTGAATCGGAGTCGTGCAGGCGGGAAACAGCCGGTCGCTGCCCGAAACTTCCACCAGGCAGATGCGGCAGGCCCCCACCGGGCTGAGCCCGGCAAACGCACACAGAGTGGGAATGGATTTGCCGTTCGCGACGGCCGCCTCCAGAATGGTTTGCCCTTCCAGAGCGCTAATTAATTGCCCGTCAATCCGTATGGATAACTTTTTGGCTGTCAAGGCTCGCTCCTTCTCAGCTCACGTTCACTGTCTTGACGTCGCATCGCAAGCAGCGGCACGCTTCGTCATGCGCATCTTCCTGGGTCAAGCCAGTCACGACCTCCTCATAGGAGTGCGCGCGCTGGCCAGCAGCAATCACCTGCCCGGTGTGGCGCCGGTGAGGGCTGGGCTCAGAGGGTGGTTGGTCGCTGTAGACAATTTCCGGGAACAAACTGTTCCAGCGATCTGTCTCCATTAATTGCCGGTCGATGCTGCGGGCCGCTTGCTTACCGGAGGCCATGGCATTGGAGACGTTCGATGCCCCGGTCACCAGGTCCCCGCCAGCGTAGAATCGCGCGCGGCTTGTCTCCAGCGAGTAGCGGTTCACATCGATGGTGCCGCTCTCTTTCATCGTCAACCCCGACGCACGCACGAAATCCATGTCAACGCTTTCGCCGATCGCGAAGATTGCCGACGTGCACTCGATCCGCTGGATCTCATCCGTCAACACCGGCTTTCTCCGCCCAGACGTGTCGTACTCCCCCAGCCGCGTCTTCACAATTTCAATGCCCTTGACGTGGCCCTTGTTGTCGCCAATCACGCGATGCGGAGCGGCCAGGAACACAAACTTCGCTCCTTCTTCCCGTGCGGCTTCCGTCTCTTCTTCGATCGCGGGCATATCTTTGCGTTCGCGTCGGTAATAAACGGTGACTTCCGATCCTTTGCGCAGCGCGGTGCGTGCCGAGTCGATCGCGGCGTTGCCGCCTCCGATGATCACCACTTTCCGCCCGATGGGCACGTCCTCGCCGCTAGCCACGGCTTCCAGGAAGTTCAACGCGGGGTACACGCCAGCCAGCTCAGTTCCCGGTTGATAGACCCACGATTCCTTCCATGTCCCGATGGCCAGGAAGATCATGTCGAAGCGGTCGTCCAGCTCGTTCAAGGGAACATCGAAGCCCACGCGCGTGTTCAGGACAAATTTCACGCCTAGCCGTCCAATCAGCTCAATCTCGCGCCGCAGACTGCCTTTCGGCAATCGGTATTCCGGAAGCGCAAATCGCAGCATGCCTCCCGCTTCTGATTTGCCGTCGAAAACCGTGACGTCGTGGCCCAGCATGGCCAGGTAAAACGCCGCCGTCAGTCCTGCAGGGCCAGCTCCGACAATTGCCACCTTTCTGCCGGTTGGCTCGAGCTTTCGCGCCAGGATCGTCTTCACCATCTCTTCATAATTCTCGGATTCAAAAATCGTATCGGCAATGTAGCGGTGTACTTCCCGCATATTCACGGCCTGGTCGAGCGCCTGGCGGCGGCAACGGCTGTCGCACGGATGCTGGCAGACGCGTCCGGTGGAAGAGGGCAGGGGATTATCCATGATCACGGATAGGAACGCCTCTTCGAGACGGCCCTCCTTGTAAAGTTGCAGGTATCGCGGAATGTTCATGTGCAGCGGGCAGCTGTTTTCGCAGGGAGACAGCGCCAATTCCTCGCACACTCCTGCCGGGCAGCGGTGCGCCAGAATATGGTCTTCAAATTCATTGCGGAAATGACGCAGCGTCGTCAGCACCGGATTAGGAGCTGTCTGTCCCAGCCCGCACAGCGAGCACTCGCGTATGTAGCGGCCAAGCTCGTCCAGGAGTTCCAGGTGCTGCGTCCGTCCCGCTCCTTCGGTCACGCGATTCAAGATCCGCAGGCATTTATTTAGTCCGACGCGGCAGGGAATGCACTTGCCGCACGATTCGGAATGGGTGAATTCGATGAAGTACCGGGCAACGTCCACCATGCAGTTGTCTTCATCCATCACCACCATGCCGCCGGATCCCATGATGGAGCCCAGTTGCGCCAGGTTTTCGTAGTCCACCGGTGTGTCAAACATTTCGTGCGGGATGCATCCTCCCGAAGGACCTCCGGTTTGGACTGCCTTTACCGTGCGCCCGCCTGCCGCGCCTTCGCCTATGTCATACACGAACGTCTTCAAGGATGTGCCCAGTGGCATTTCGACCAAGCCGGTGCTCTTCACTTTTCCCACCAGCGAAAATACTTTCGTCCCGGCGCTCTTGGGGCTGCCCGTCTCCGTGAACCAGGCAGGGCCGCGCATCACGATGGGCGCGATGTTGTACCACGTCTCCACGTTGTTGATGTTCGTCGGCTTGCCCCACAGACCCTTCTGTGCAGGAAACGGCGGCCTCGGCCGCGGTCTTCCCGCTTCGCCTTCCAGAGATGCAATCAGCGCCGTCTCTTCACCGCACACAAATGCGCCCGCGCCTTCTACCAGTTCGATGTCGAACTTGAATCCACGCCCCAGAATGTTTTCGCCCAGCATGCCGTATTCTCTGGCTTGCTCGATCGCACGGTTCAGCCGGTGAACCGCCAAGGGATACTCCGCGCGCACGTAGATGATTCCTTCCGCCGCGCCCATCACATACCCGCCGATAATCATTCCTTCCAGAAGGGAGTGTGGATCGCTTTCGATCTCATTGCGGTTCATGTACGCGCCGGGATCGCCTTCGTCGGCGTTGCAAATGATGTACTTCGGCTCGGCCTTCGCCTTGGCCAGAAACTCCCACTTGTTCCCGGTCAGATAGCCGGCGCCGCCACGCCCGCGCAGTTTCGACGCTTTAATCTGTTCGATCACGTTTTCCGGGCGCCCGTCGATCAGCACCTTGTAGAGCGCCTGGTATCCGCCCACCGCGATGTATTCCTCTATGTCGTCGGGATTGATGATCCCGCAATTTCGCAGCACGATCTTCTTCTGTCCCTTGAAAAACGGTTTGTCGTCCCACACTGGCACTTGCGGATAGCCCTGCCCGTATTTCAGCCGGCCGGTGATGTGATCCCACTCTTCGATTTTGCAGAAAATCAATTCCGGATTGATTCTGCCGCTGTGCATGTCGTGAAGAATGCGGACCGCCTCGTTGGCCTGCACTCGCTTCAGCATCAATAACGGGCTTCCCGGGACCCGCACGTTGACGAGCGGCTCCTGGTAGCACGCCCCGAAGCAACCCACTTGCGCCAGTACCACGTTCATGCCGCTGCGCTCGATCGCTTCGGCAAACGCCTGGTACAGTCCTTCAGCACCGTTGCCTCTTCCGCACGTCCCCATGCCAATCGCTACGCGCGGAACGGAGGGCGTCAGCTTGGCCAGCCCGGACTCGCGCACCGCATTGAACGCCCCTATATCTAGAATTCGAGACATAGCTATTCTCCCGACCGAATTGTCTGGATTTCGCGTTGCAGAGTGCGTTCCGACACGTGCCCGCAGATGCGATGGTTCACTTCCACAACCGGGGCCAGCGCGCATTGCCCGAAACAAGCCACCGTGCGCACCGTAAACTTGTTGTCCGCGGTGGTCAGCACCATCTTGTCCGCGGTGTTGCCATCGCTCGATCCGCCATCATCATCCATGGATAGTCCCAGATCCAGTTGGACACTCTGCAGCAAGTTCCGCGAACCACGCGTGTGGCAGGCCGTCCCCCGGCAAATACAAATCGTGTTGTCACCCTGTGGCTGCAGATTGAACAACGCATAAAACGTCGCCACTCCATAGATACGAGAAGGATTAGTCGCGGTCTTCGTCGCAATGTAGCGCAGCGTTTCCATCGGCAGATAGTTCTGCGGATGCCGCTGCTGAACCGCCTCCAGCACGCTCAGCAGGGCGCCGGGCCGGCCGCGGTGGCTGCTGACTTCCTTGTCAATGAAAACCCGCTCTTCCGGTGCGAGTGTGCCCGAGGGGAGAGTGTCCATGGGAAACTCCTTATTGGAGAACGCACAACTCCAGTTACAAGGTAGACGACCGGGGGGCAAGCACACCACTACTCGAGACACAGTAAGCTGTGATGCAAATCACAAAGCGCTAACGATTGGAAGAAAACCAGTTGGGAAGTTGGGAAGGGCAAACTGTGAGGGCCGTCACAGACCCACGTGACGGCCATCACTACAGTGCTACGTAATGGATTTGCACTATTGTTCCATCTTGTCGTTTGCGTTTTATTGGTTGTAACAAGCAAGAAGAAACAAGCACAGGCCACTACATTTGGGGTGAACACCAAAGTCGAGGGTGGCGTCTTTGTGCTCTTTAAAGCGCAAGCTGCAAAGAAGATCGGCCAACTCCAGGCCGAACCGGGTCGACAACTGTGCAAGCGGGCCAACCAAATTTCCTTGTTCACGTTCGGGTTGCGGGGGCAATTCTCCTGACCATCGGCGCGGTCGCTCTTGCTTCTGGTACCAAGCCGGCTTCCAGCGCTTCGCCTTCGCGTTCCGCGAAGGCCGCCCGACCCGACATTATCTTTGTGCAAGCCGCAACCTTCTCGGATCGCGGCGGCTCCCTACGGTTCCCCGAAGGTAGCCGCATCGCACGCCTCCAGTCGCAAACGAACCATGCCGTTCCCCAGAACCTGACTCCGGAATTCTCAGCCGCAGCCGACCCGCAGGTTGATTTTGACGCTGCCCGGATACTCTTCTCCGGGCAAGAAACTCGCGGCGACAAGTGGCAAGTCTGGGAGATGGACGCGGACGGCTCGCACAAGCGACAGGTCACGCGGTGTGCCGAAGACTGCCTGCGTCCCGGGTATTTGCCGGGCGGCGAAATTGTGTTCACTATCCTTGATCACAAAGACGATTACAGCGATCCCTATCTGGCCGTAGCGAACATCGATGGCTCCAATCTGCATCGCATCACATTTTCCCCGGGCGATTGGTGGTTTGAAACGGTACTCCGCGACGGCCGCATCCTCGCGTCTGCCTCCTGGCCGCTGTCTCCTGCTGCGCACAGTTCAGCGCCGCGTTTGCTTTATACGCTGCGGCCCGACGGCGCGGCGATGGATTCCCTCCGTTGCGATCACCGGCCACCGTCCGTGCGTGAAGATGCGCAAGAGTTGGAGGATGGCTCCATAATTTTTATCAGCACGCCGGTTCATCCCTCGCAGACCGGCGGAGAACTCACGGAAATTCAACGTGGCGCTCTGGCTGAAAACAGAATCGTCTCCGCGGGGGCAGGCTATCTTTCGCCGCGACCTTATTTCCAGAACCAACTGATCGTTGCCCGCCAGCAAAGCCAGAGCCACGGCGCCCCGCAGAGATTTGCTCTGTACTCTTTCGATTTGCAGAAACAGCAGATCGGTCCGGTCATCTATAGCGATCCACAGCTCTCCAGCATTCAGGCAGCGGCCCTTGCCGCTCGTCCTGTGCCCAAGAAGTTCTGGAGCACGCTCAATCTCGATTCGAAGCTTGGCTACTTCATTTCACTGGATAGCTACTCTTCAGCGGATGCGCCGAACGGCCGCGTGGCAGCTCCAATCGCCCAGGTTCGTGTGATCACGCACGCCTCTGGCGAGGATCGGGAACGCATTCTGGGTCAGGCCCCGGTTGAAAAGGATGGCTCCTTCTATGTCGAAGTGCCCGCGGACCAGCCGGTTCGCTTCGAGCTCCTCGATGCCGGCGGCAAGTTGCTCGTCGCCGAAAAGAGCTGGATTTGGGCCCGACCCGGCGAGCAGCGCGGCTGCGCCGGATGCCATGGCGACAAGGCATTGGCCCCGGAAAATCGCTGGCCCATGACGCTCAAAAAATTCGACACACCAACGCATCTGGACAAAAATGAAAATGCTTCTTCTGCAAAAGCCAACTGACTTCCTCTCTCCCTCGCGCCGCATCATATCGAGCGCGACCGCTCTACTCCTGTTCGCATGTTTGACCCCGGCCCAATCACAAAAGCCCGCCGAGCATGCAAGCCCGGCAGCTAATCAAGCCAGCCGCTATCCCTCCTACGAAAATGTCACCGAGAGATCGCACATTCAATTCCAGCATTCTTTTGGCGAACTGAAACTCAGCTCCATCCTCGAAGCCACTGGCTCCGGCTGCGTCTGGTTCGACTACAACAATGATGGCCTGCTCGACCTCTATGTTCTAAGCGGACGGTACATCGATGGCGTCACCGATCACTCGAAGGCCGACGGCAAAGAGGCCACCAATCATCTCTATCGCAACAATGGCGATGGCACGTTTACCGACGTGACCGCGCAGGCGGGCGTACCGGGCAAGGGCTTCGCCATGGGCGTCACGGCCGGAGACTACGACAACGATGGCTACGAGGATCTCTACATCACCAATTGGGGCTCCGCGATTCTCTATCACAACAATGGCGACGGCACCTTCACCGACGTTACCGAAAAGGCCGGTGTTCAGAACAATCATTTTGGGGTTGGCGCTGCCTTCGTCGACTACGATCGCGACGGCCGCCTGGACCTTTTTGTCGGCAACTACTTGAAGTTTGATTCTCAAGCCAAACGGCTGTATTACACCGCCGATGCCTTCGCCGGCCCGCTGGACTACGAAGGCGAGGGCAACCGTCTATTCCACAATAATGGCGATGGGACCTTCACCGATGTTTCAGAACGCGCCGGCGTGGCGAACCCGGTGGGCCGCGCCATGGGAGTGGCCGTCGGCGATTTCGACAATGACGGCTGGCCCGACATCTACGTTGCGAACGACCAGATGGAGAGCTACCTCTACCACAACAATCATGACGGAACATTCACCAACGTCGCCCTGGAGCAAAATGTGGCTTACGGCACCAACGGCGACACCCCTTCCGCAATGGGCCCAATTTTTACCGACTACGACAATGACGATGCGCTCGACATCTTTGTTTCCGACATGCGCTATCACCGCCTGTTCCGCAATTCCCTCAGCGACAAATTCTTCACCGACACCACGGCCGAATCCGGTGTCGCGCATATGTCCGGCCAATACGTGGGATGGGGCGATGCCTCTTTCGATTTTGACAATGATGGCTGGAAAGATTTGTTCGTCGTCAACGGCGGCCTGCACTGGCTTGTGCCCATGGAAGATCTGCTCCTCCGCAACAATGGCAACGGCACGTTTACCGACGTTTCCGAGGAAGCTGGGCCGTACTTCAAAGAGAAGAAAGTCGGCCGCGGCGCCGCCTTTGCCGATTATGACAACGACGGCTGGATCGATGCCTTCATCGTCGTCCTTGGCGGAAAAGGAATTCTGTTGCACGCCAATCCGCCTGCGGCAAACCTCAGAAATCACTGGCTCACGCTCAAACTGACCGGTACCAAAAGCAATCGTGATGGGTTTGGCGCGCGCATCGAAGCCGTTGCGGGCGAGCTGCATCAAATGGTCGAGAATTGCCCGCAGTCTGGCTACCTCTCGCAGAATGATCCTCGCCCGCACTTTGGTCTCGGTTCTCGCACTGAGGTGGACCTCCTCAGGATTCGTTGGCCCAGCGGCACGGTGCAAGCGCTGCAGCACGTCAAAGCCGACCAGATTCTGCATGTCACCGAACCTCGCGAGGGCGAAGCTGCGGAAGGCAAAGGTGGCAAACAGTGATCGCAGGCCGCACAACACGGACTCTGCGGTGGCCGTCGCCAGCGGTCACCATCATCGCTAGCCTGGCGCTCGCGCTGCTCGTGAATCCGCGTCCCAGCAGAGCACAATCCGCGCCTTCGGCAACGCAGATGCCGGATCACTATCTGACCCCCAGCGAAGCCAAGCTCACTCCTGACGGCAGAAAGCTCTATGTGGTTTGCGAAGACGATGATTCGCTCCTCAGCGTTGACCTCCGTTCCGAGCGCGTCACCGGCAAAGCCAATGTCGGGCACAAGCCTAAGGATGTCGCCATCTCTCCGGATGGCCAAAAGATCTACGTTTCGAACGAATGGAGCGACACGGTCACGGAGGTCGACGCCACATCCTTTAAAGTGCTGCGCACGCTCCCCACGGGATGGGGGCCAATTGGACTCACGACGGACCGCGCAGGAAAATTCCTGTATGTTGCCAACAGCATCAGCAACGACATTTCGGTCATCGAACTCCGCACCGGCACAGAGCGCAAGCGGCTGGCCTCGTGGCGTTCTCCGCATCAGGTCGCGCTGTCGCGCGACGGCCGTTTCGTCTACGTCAGCAATCTCCTCGGCCATCTTGGGCGCCCGGATCAGTCGCCCGTCTCCGAGTTGGTTGTCATCGACACACACCGCCAAAGCGTTGCCGAACGCATTGAAATTCCCGGTGTTCTGGAACTTCGCCACATCGCGGAATCCCCCGCGGCACAGGGCGGTTATTTGCTGGTTCCGTTCATGCGTCCCAAGAACCTGAATCCGCTCGTTCAAGTAGCCGACGGCTGGATTCTTACACACGGGATAGCCATTGTTCGCCCGGCAGTGCTCGCCGGCTCAGCACCTCGCGCGCTCCCCGAGGCTGTGCAGGTCCTGCTTGACGATATCGATTACTATTTCGCGGGCACGAACGGTGTCGCGTTCACTCCCGATGGGCGCCTCGCCCTGGTCACCTCTTCGGAAGCCGACGTGGTTTCCGTAATCGATACAGCCAAGTTGCAGAAGCGGCTCAGCGAAGTTCCTGCGGCGCAACTAGCCAATCGCCTCGACTCCTCGCGCGAAATTGTTCAGCGGCGAATTCCCACCGGATCGAATCCTACGGCGGTGGTTATTTCTGCAAACGGCCTTTCGGCCTACGTCGTCAATCGTTTGGACGACAGCCTCACCGTCGTCAACGTCCCGCAAATGCGCGTTCGCGGAACGATTCATCTCGGTAGTCCGAAGGAATCTTCGCAACTCCGTCGGGGCGAGAAACTTTTTCATTCCGCGCGCTTCTGCTTTCAGGGCCAATTTGCTTGCGTCACCTGCCATCCCGACAATCATATCGATGGCGTGGCCTGGAACCTGGAAACTCCACAACTCGGCCGCGATCGCGTGGCCAACCGCACCCTCCGTGGCATCGCGGAGACCGCGCCGTTCAAATGGAACGGCCACAATCCTGACCTCGAGACGCAATGCGGCCCGCGCATCGCCAAGTTCCTTTTCCATTCCGAAGGATTTAACGCGGACGAACTCACCGATCTCGTCGCGTTCATCAAGTCCATCCCGTTGCCCCCGAATCGCCATCTCGCCGCTGATGGCGAACTCTCCCCCTCGCAGGATCGGGGCAAAGCCATCTTCTACCGGAAGAACTGCGACACTTGCCACCCCGCCGCAACCCACTACACCGCCAAATCCAGTTTTGACGTGGGTACCGCTACCAAGTACGACACGTCTGGCCTTCTCGATGTTCCTCAGCTCGATCGCGTCTACCAGCGGCCTCCGTATCTGCACAGCGGCGAGGCGCTTTCGCTCGAGGAGCTTTGGACCATCTACAATCCCGCCGACAAACATGGCGTAACTTCCGACATGTCGAAAGAGGAGTTGAACGACCTGATCGAATTCTTGAAAACGCTCTAGCGTGGTTCGCTTGCCTCACGGGAGGAGCAGGGAAGTGAAAGAGGAAGAAGGAAAAATGAAGGTACTCAAGGCGAAAGGTTGGCTGGCCGGGATCGCGATAATTTCGCTCCTGGCAATCCCGGCGCCTGCCCAGAATCCTGCGCTGTACACCCACTGGGAAAACTACACCACCGGCAATGGCATGCCGGATGAAAAAGTGTTTCAGGTTGTCGTCGATGGCGACCGCGTGTGGGCCGGCACCGAAAACGGGCTGGTGCTCATCGAAAAGGGCAAAATCCAGAAGGTCTACAGGACCGAGGACGGGCTGGCGAACCGCGTGGTCACCGGTATCGCTGTCGACAAAAACACGGGCGACGTTTGGCTCTCCACTTTCGGCGGACTCAGCCGGCTTTCCGGCGGCCAATTCCACAATTACACCAACCTGTCCAGCGGCCTGGCCAACGACATCGTCTACGCCGTGGCCATTCAGGGCGAGTTCGTATGGGCCGCCACCACCGCCGGTATCAGCCGCTTGAACACGCAAACCGGCGAATGGTCCATTTTCAGTGAACGGACCGCGCCGATGCACGAGCCCTGGTCCTACGGCATCGCGGTCACCGAAAAGAAGGTCTTTTTCGCCGTGTGGGGCGGCGGTTTGCTCGAATACGACATCGCAGACGGCTACTGGAAGCCTTACACCGATCCCGATGGCGAAATGGAAATCGTGCTCTTCAAGGATCAGGGGCTGATCCACGACATCGTGAGCAACGTGGCCTACAATCCCGACACAAAAATGGTGTGGGCCTCAACATATTTTGGCCTCAGCGGATACGACGGCCACAAGTGGCACAACTATCTCTCCACCGATAGTGGCCTGGCTTCTGATTTCATCAACGCGCCGCAATCCCGTGGCGACGATGTGTGGTCCTGCACCGATAAGGGCCTCAGCTATCTCAATTTCAAAACCAACACCTGGATTACCTATCGGCCCGCCGCCGATGGCGTCCACGGCGAAATCATCATCACCGCGCCCGATAAAAAGGTGACGAAACTTGCAACGCCTACCTCCCTCGCTCACAACTACATCTTGAACCTCGCATTTCAAGGCGACGATATTTGGGTGGCCACGGCCAAGGGGCTGAGCCACGGCACTCGCGATTCCAAAACTCAATCTCACAAGGAAGGAAAGCTAAATGAACAGCACACCGCTAGTCGTTGAACCAGCCAAGGAAAGAGAGGCCGGCGCGGTTCAGAAGAAGGCCATCGTCGCGCCGCGCGTCCTCAACGAGGCGTATCGCTACCCCAAGCCATCTTCGTTTTCGCGTGGACTTCGCCTGGACATCAAGGGCGTTACCATTCTCCTGATCTCCGGCACTGCCAGCATCGACGAAAACGGTCTCACCGTCCACGAAGGCGATTTCCGCCTCCAGACTCTGCGCACCTACCGCAACATCACGGAATTGCTCGCCGTCGAAGGCGCCACGTGGAAAGATGTCGTCCGCACCACTTGCTACCTCCGCGACATCGAGCGCGACTACGCCGCGTTCAATGAAATTCGCACGCAGTTCTTCAAGGAACAGGGACTCGATCCGCTTCCGGCTTCCACCGGCATCCAGGCGATTTTGTGCCGCCCGGAGCTGCTCGTCGAAATGGAAGCGATGGCTATTTTTGATGCCAGCAAGAGGTAGGGAACTAACCAAGGCCCAGGCGGGCGCCTTATTGCGTCGCCCGCCGTGCAGCGGAAGTGACTCGAAAGAAGGTCGAAGAACATGAATATCGCAGGAGCTCTCGCTTCAGGTGATTTCTCCCGGATATGTCCGATTGTGAGCCGCACCCACGAGTCTCTCGGTTATGGAACGACCGGCACACAAATTGTGAACGTGGGCTCAGTGGCTTTCGGTGCGGACCGGCCGGTGGTGATCGCGGGTCCCTGTTCGGTTGAGAGTCACGCGCAAACGCTGGAACTCGCGCGGGCCGTGAAGGCTTGCGGCGGAGACATGCTGCGCGGCGGCGCATTCAAACCACGCACCTCGCCGCATGACTTCCAGGGGCTCGGTCTCGAAGGCCTGAAGATTCTCCAGGAGGCTGGCCGCGAAACCGGTTTGCCGGTGGTCACCGAGGTGATGGACACACGCCTGGTTGATCAAGTCGGCGCATACGCCGATATGCTCCAGATCGGCTCCCGCAACATGCAGAATTATCCGCTGCTCGTCGAGGTCGGGCGCTATGGCAAGCCCGTCCTGCTGAAGCGTGGCATGGCCGCCAGTCTCTGCGAGTGGCTGGGCGCGGCCGAATACATTGCCAAGGAAGGGAATCTGCAAATCGTTCTTTGCGAGCGCGGCATCAAGGCGTATCCCTCCGGCGAATATTCCCGATTCATCCTCGATCTGAACGTGATCGCCGCCGTCAAGGCAGAGACATTTCTCCCCGTCATCGTTGATCCCAGCCACGCTACTGGTATCGCGTCCATGGTAGAGCCTGCCAGCCGCGCTGCCATTGAATCCGGCTGTCATGGCTTGCTCATCGAAATCGCCAGCGATCGCCCCGGCGCGGCTCGGCCCAAGTGCGATGCTGCGCAAGCCATCAGTCCCAAGACGCTGGAACGGATCATCGGCTTTGTCGGTTCACGACACGCCCAAGCGGAAGAGAAAACGGCTTATGCGATGTAACGTAAAACTCTGCTTTATTTCGTGCGCGCTTTTGGCGGCTTCTCCGGCCTTTGCACAGTCGCCTGACGCCCAAAAGCCTGCCACCGCTGAGCCTTCGGGCAAGCGTTATGCCAACATGCCGGCGGAGGCTGTTCCGTACGGAAAATTCACGAAGCCTTACAAGGAATGGTTTCTGACAGACGACACGCTGGCCTACAACGGCGCTGCACGCGAGCGCGTCATCAAAGAAATCGTGAGCTCCAAAACGGTGAATATTGGCTTCCTCGGCCCCATCGAAAACAATCCTGAATCTCCCTATGGGCTTGCCATGCTGCACGGCGCGCAACTGGCGATTGACGAGGCCAATGCAAAAGGTGGCTATGGCGTCAGCGGCATGTCCAGTGGCCGTCCTTACGAACTGAAGATCCACAATGATTCTGCTCAGTGGGGCGCATCCTCCACTGAAGCCGTAAAGATGATATTCGACGAGCACGTCGTCGCTGTCCTCGGCTCCGTCGATGCTGCCTCCACGCACATTATGCTTCGCGTGAGCTTAAAACTCGAATTCCCCATCATGGACACGGCCACCACTGACCCCACGGTTACCGAAACTCGTATCCCCTGGCTGATCCACAATTTCCCCGATGATCGCCAGCAGGGTTATGCCTTGGCCGATTATCTCTTCAAGCAGCAAAAACTGAAGCGAATCGGCGTCATTCGTCTCCAGGCGCGCTATGGCCGCGTGGGCGTGTCGAAATTCTTCGACGAAGCCAAGCGCATGGGTCACGTCCCGGTGCTGGAAGTGAAATTCCTGCGCGGAGACACGGATTTCTCCATCCAATTGCGCATGCTGCAGAATGCGCATCTCGATGGCGTAGTCATCTGGGGCGAAGCGGCTGAGGCGGGGCTCATCTTGAAGCAGATGCGCTCGATGGGCATGAAGCAGCCGGTGTTTGGCTCCAGCCGCCTGGATTATCCCGCGCTGCTGAAAACCGCAGGACCTGCCGCCGAGGGACTGGTCACTGCTTGCGCCCTCGATCTTTCTTCCAGCGATCCCAAGTGGCTTGAATTTCAGAAGAAGTATCGCGCGCAGTTCAATTCCGACCCGGATGCTTACGCCGCTTATGCCTACGATGGAATGAACATGCTTCTCGCTTCCATCGAAAAGGCCGGGCTCAACCGTGGAAACATTATGGATGCCTTCCGCGATTTCCAGAAAACCGGCTACGAAGGCGTGGCCGGCCACGCACAGTTCGACTACACGCTGAATAACATTGCGCCCATCTCCATGGTGCGGGTCCACGGTGGCGAGTTCGTTTATTGGAAGGCGCCGCGTCCGGAGCAGATCGCCGCAAAATCTGGCGGAAGCGAGTAGCAATGATTCGGCCCCCAGCCAAGTCGCGTCCTGGTCCTGCGACATCGCGTTGCGCTCGGTCAGGGCCGCTTTCCGTTTTGTTGCTGCGCAAACTCCTCCCCGCTCTCTTTGCTTTGGTTCTGATTGCCGTGCCGGTATTCGCACAATCGGAAAGCTCGCCCACTCCGTATGCTTCGATGAATCGCGATAACGTGGCCTATCGCGGCCCGGATCGCTCGAGCGCGAAGGATCTTTTTGGCAACGTCACCACCATCGGCATCCTCCTTCCTCTCCAGGGGGCGCGCGCCGCGCAAGGAACGGCGTTGCAGACGGCCGCACAAATGGCTCTCGACGATGAAGTTGCATCTGCCACCGGTACGACCACCCATCGCTTAGCTCTGGCCTTTCGCGACGAAAGCGAACACTGGGGCCAGGCGAGCAGCGAAATGGTCCAGCTGATCGATCAGCAGCAAGCCATCGCGCTCATTACGCCGGCCGATGGAAGCATTGCGCATCAGGCGGAACAGATCGCCAATAAAATCGGCATCCCGATCCTCACTCTTTCCAGCGACGCCACGACAACCCGCATCAATATTCCCTGGATTTTTCGTCTTGGCTCCAGCGACGCCGATCAGGCACAGCTCATCGCCACCGACATCTACCAACAAAGGAATCTGCGGAAGGTTTTCCTGATCGCCGAGGACGACCACGATGGCCGAGTTGGCGCTGAAGAATTCTTGCGCGCGGTCAATTCAATTCATGGCGTTCCGCCAGAACGTGCGGATTTCAATCCCGCAACCTCAGACTTGGCAGCCCTTGGCGACAGACTTAAATCAATGCGACCTGACGCCATCGTCCTCTGGGCTGGTCCCGAAGCCGCGGCCACACTGCTTCCCACCCTGCAGGCAGTTCCCTCGGCCGTGACCTATCTTTCCAGCAAGGCTGCACAATTCTCACCTCAACCCTCGCAACCTTGGTTCAGCGCTTCTCTCCTTGTACCAACCACAGACCGCGCGCTAAATTTCGCCGCACGTTACCGTCAGCAAACCGGGCTTGAGCCGACCGTGGCGGCCAGGCATATCTACGATGCTGTGCGCCTTCTGGCTGCGGCGGTTCACGTTGCAGGACCAAATCGTGCCAGGGTGCGGGATTACCTCGCTTCCGGCGCCAGCTATTGTGGCGTGACTGGCGCGTTTTCTTTTGATAAGGCCGGCAATCTTAAAGGCGAATATGTTCTGCAGAGTGCCGCGGAGCCCCCGATTCAGGCTGCCTTTTAGTCGCGAGTGTCCGACCCGTGAACCAAGGTCCCGCGGACTGAAAATCGGTTCCTCCGATGGGCGTTTTCATCGCCGTGAACCCGGCGCCTTCCTTGGCGTCGAACAATGCGCGCAGTACCTTCCTGTTTCTCGGCGGGGAGGGTATTCAGCGTGATGAGTCCTGCTTATTTAGGTGACGCGCCGAACCCGTCGATCTTCTGGTATTCCACCGCGTCGTTGATTTCAAACGTGCTGCCTTCTGCGGGTCTTGCCTCGCTGAATTGCAACTCCGGCTTTGCGCTCAGCCGGTCCCCGGCCTTTGAGGACCTCTGGATCTTTACCATCTGCGCTTTTGTGGCTGCCCATGGAAGGCGCAAAGCAGACAGGAGCAGCGCACGCCGCCACAAACTCCGTCTCCGAAAATTCATGGAGTCTCCGTCAATCCTGAAACTCGCTATTGAATCGAATCAATATTGCATGCAAACTCTGATGTCAAGCAACTTCCTCGGAGACTTCCATCTTCATCCGGCGGTAAACCGCGTTTGACTGTAAGGGATGTTGATTTGATTCCTGCAGAGGAGAATCAGCATGGCAGAATTGGCGCTGATGGGTGGTAAGAAGACCAAACACAAAGCGTTTCCGCTATGGCCTCAGTTTGACGATCAGGAACGCCAAGCGCTCCAGGAAGTACTCGAGAGCCGCGTCTGGTGGAGGACTCCCGGAACCAGAACGCTGCAGTTCGAGCAGGAGTTCGCGCGATTTCACGGCGCCAGGCACGGAATTGCGGTCACCAATGGAACGGCGGCCCTTGAGGTCACCATGTCGGGGCTTGGCATCGGTGCGGGCGACGAGGTCATCGTTCCTGACTTCACCTTTGTTGCGACCGCAAGCGCTGTCCTCTATGCCGGTGCTCTGCCCGTTATGGTTGATGTCTCTCCCGAAACGTACTGCATCGATCCACAGCTCGCAGAAGTCGCCGTCACTCCCAGAACGAAAGCCATCATCGCAGTTCATATGGGCGGCAATCCTGCGGATCTTGACGCGCTAGCTGCCCTCGCGAAGCGGAACGGCATCGCCTTAATAGAAGACAGCGCGCACGCTCACGGAAGCGAGTGGAAGGGCCGGCGCATCGGCGCATTGGGCACCGCAGGTACCTTCAGTTTTCAATCAAGCAAGCTCATGACCGCGGGAGAAGGCGGCATCATCATCACCAATGATGATGCCTTCGAGCGCCTCGCGCGCAGCGTTCACGATTGCGGCCGCATGCCCGGGGAGTGGTTCTACAGCCACTATGTCAATGGCTCGAACTATCGCCTCAGCGAATGGCAAGGCGCCATCCTTAGCGCGCAGTTGACGCGCCTTGATGCGCAGACTCTTCGGCGGCACCACAATTCCCGCCTGTTGGACAACTTGCTGTCCAGAATCCCGGGTATCACTCCACAGAAACTCGCTGCGCGCTGCACACGAAATGGGCAATACGCCTACATCTTTCATGTCGATTCCAAAGAGTTCGCCAACGTTTCCGTGGAACGGCTGATCGAAGCCATGATCGCGGAAGGCGTTCCGAACCAGGCCAGCTATCCGCCAGTGCATCTCCTCGATCTTTTTAAGAATGGCGAATATCGCAAGCGCCTTTGCGGTTCCCAAGGAACCGAATGCCATGCATTTCTCGATGCGAACTACCCGGCCACGCAGCGCGCCGCTCGGGAAACCGTCTGGATTCCGCAGCCGGCCTTGCTGGGTGATGAGGAAGACATGCAGGAAATTGCCGCTGCGCTCAGTAAGATCCAGAAATTTGCGAAAGAACTGCTGTGACCCGGTCTCTTGCCGCCAGGTCCATATCTCGGCCGCTTTCGATTATCTTCTTTTTGTTTCTTTTTATTTCCTTTATACTTCATCCGGTTGAGCGTGGGCCATAACCGTCTTTGCGCCGTCGCTTTGCCAGGGATACCTCCGGGAGGAGCCGCCTTCTTATGTTTCCCAATCAAATTGTGCGTCGTACCCAGATCCTTCGCATTCTTCTTTTCGCCGCTGTGCTCGCTGGCTTGGCCGCATGCAAGCCAGCCTCTAACGAGCAGGCCCCTAAGGATCAGGCCATCACCTATACGGCGGATCCCAACGCCAGCAAACGCATGACCTTGCTCCTCAAGGATTTCGCCCCCAAGTCCATGCTCCACGCTTCGGTCCACGAGGTTCCTCGCGCTAAATTTCCCGTCATTGATGTCCATAACCACGTGAATGACGCGGTCGGCATCAACGGGACAGAACTCCCGCCTGCCGAAGTCATTCGCCGCATGGACGCGGCCAACGTGCAGAAGATCGTCATTCTCACCGGGATGTGGGGAGACAAGCTGCAAACGGTAATCGACAAAATGGTGAAGCCTTATCCCGATCGATTCATGGTCTTTACCCAGATCGACTACAGCAAGATCGATGATCCCAACTTCGCCACCGAATCCGTCGCTCAACTGGACGACGCCGTTCGCCGCGGCGCCCGTGGCGTGAAGGTGCTGAAGGATCTCGGCCTGGGCGTCAAAGACAAATCCGGGAAACTCATCCCCGTGGATGATCCCCGCCTTGATCCCATCTGGGAAGAATGCGGCAAGCTCGGAATTCCCGTAGCCATCCACACGTCGGACCCGGAAGCTTTCTTCACTCCCATTGACAATCACAACGAGCGCTACGAGGAGCTAAATCAGAATCCTACCTGGAGTTTCTACGGCCCGCAGTTTCCCAGCAAAGACACTCTGCTCGCACAGCGCAATCACATGTTCGAAAAGCATCCGCACACCAAATTTATTGCCCTGCACGTTGCTAACTGGCCAGAAAACCTCGACGTGGTCTCCTCGTGGCTCGACAAGTATCCCAACATGCTTGTCGAATTTGGCGCTCGCCAGGCCGAACTTGGCCGCGAGCCTCGCCGCACCCTCAAGTTCTTCCGCGATTATCAGGATCGCATCCTGTTCGGCACTGATAGCGAACCGGAAACCGCCATGTACGCGAATTATTTCCGCTGGCTCGAAACGCCCGACGAATATTTCCCGTACTGGGGCTATCCCGGTCAAGGCCGCTGGGAAATCTACGGCTTAGAGCTGCCTGACAGCATCCTGGAAAAGGTTTACAACAAAAACGCAACCAGACTTTTCGCCGAGTTCAAGGGAGCGTCCGGAAATGCGAAGTGAGCGCAGCTCCTCGGCTTATGCCCATCGTCTTGTTCGCCTGATCCCGTCAGCATTCTTCGCTGCACTCGTGTCGTTCACGGGGCTGTTTCTTTTGAATGTGGGTTGCCAGAAAAGTGCACCGCCAAACTCGCCACAGACTCCCACTGCAAAATCCGCCATCGCCGTCCAAACCTCGGCGGCCGCCATTGCCATTCACACCCCGGCAGCTGATTTTCAACTCCTCCGAAACGGTGCCATCGGTGCGTCCCTGAATCAGGGTCAATCCAAACTCTCCCTGGATTCCGATTCGCCGGCTTCAGCGCAATCCATCTCCATCTCGGGAAAGGAAGTGTCCGGCCTAAGTCTGGATTTGGCAAACGCTGAAGTGCAGGACGCCACCGGCAAGTTGGGAAATCTCGGCAAACAGATCAACGTTTCCGGTAAAATTCCCGGAACTGACCTGGAAGAAACAGCCACGCTCGAGATTTATGATTCTTTCCCCAACATGGCGCTGCTTTCCATCCGCCTCCGCAACGCCGGTACGTCGGACGTCAAACTCGAGTCCGTCACGCTGCAACGCCACAGTTTTGCCGCTCCGGCAAATCCCTCCACGCCGGCAACTCCGCTCTGGACGTTTCAAGGCTCCAGCCTGAAGTGGGGCAAAGACGAAATTTTCGTGGTCCCAGCAAAATTCTCCCAGGAAAATCCCTTCGGCGCTCCCGTGGCAACGAAAGACGATCTCGGCAGCGCCGGCGGAGGCGTTCCGGTCGTAGCCTTCTGGAGCAAAAATGTCGGCGAAGCCATTGGCCATATCGAAACCCTGCCTCTTGTCCTGTCTATTCCCGTGCAGACAACTCCAGACGGCCGCGTTCAAGCCAGCGTTCGAGTCCCTGCAAACACCACGCTGAAACCCGGCGAGGTTTTCTCCACTCCGCGCACCTTCCTCGCCGTTTATTCCGGTGATTATTACGAGCCGCTCAGTCTGTGGTCCAGCGTTATCGATAAGGAAGGCCTGCCCAAGCCAGCCAACAACGACGAGAACTACGCGGTTAGCTGGTGCGGTTGGGGCTACGAGTTCGGGGTTACGGCAAAACAAATGCTCGACACCATCCCCAAGCTGAAAGAACTGGGCATTCACTGGGCCACGCTCGACGACGGCTGGTTCAATAACTATGGAGATTGGAAACCGCGCGAGCCCGTTTTTTCGGGCGATGCCATCCCTGACATGGTGCGCAGGTTCCACGAGCAGGGAATTAAGGTGCAGGTCTGGTGGCTGCCGCTCGCGGTCGAAGATGGCCACTTTGCTTACGGTGGCCGCAACTATGTCGTCTCCGACGTCGTCAAACAGCATCCTGACTGGCTAATTCTCGACCAGCACGGCAAGCCCGCGCGTATGGCTCGCAATCTGGCCACTCTTTGCCCCGCTGTTCCCGAGGTGCAGGCTTACTACAAACAGCTGACGGAACGCTTCATCCGCGATTGGGGTTTCGACGGCCACAAGCTCGACAATATTTACGCCACGCCGCTCTGCTACAACCCCAAGCACCACCACAAATCGCCCACCGATTCCGTCTATGCCATGGGCGATGTCTACCGCACGATCTTCGAGACCACCCGCGCGCTCAAGCCCGACAGCGTTACGCAGAGTTGCCCTTGCGGCACACCGCCGAGCCTTGCCTGGCTGCGCTTCATGGATCAAGCAGTCACCGCCGATCCCGTTGGCTCCATCCAGGTTCGTCGTCGCGTCAAAATGTATAAAGCGCTGCTCGGTCCTCACGCCGCTGTCTATGGCGATCACGTCGAACTCACGCGCGTCAGCAACACCTTCACGGATAATGAACTGGACGAGGGCGAGGATTTCGCTTCCACTCTCGGCACCGGTGGCGTGCTCGGCACAAAATTCACCTGGCCCGATTACGGCCCGAAATTCAAAACCGTGTATCTGAATCCCGAGAAGGAAGCGCACTGGAAGAAATGGATCTCGCTTTACAACCAGAAGATGCTCTCCAAGGGCGCTTTCAAGAATTTGTACGTCTACGGCTTTGATTCACCGGAGGCTTACGCGATTGAAAAGGACGGCCGTCTGTATTACGCCTTCTACGCTCCCGCTGCCCCTGCCGCAAGAAACAATAAGCAGCCGGCACCGCAGTCGTGGAGCGGCGAAATCGATCTCCGCGGCCTCGACGCAAAGTCCTATCACATCGTCGACTACGAGGATCAGAAAGATTGGGGAACCGTTGTTGGACCCACAGCCAAGTTGAAGGTGGACTTCACGGATCACTTGCTCCTGGAAGCGACACCCGTGCCGCAAAAACCGTAAGCCGGCCTAGCGAAGGGCAGTTGGTACGGTTTTTGGCGAGGCGCCAATCCACGGCGCATTCTTGCGGATGAACTCTTCCC
>Ga0074045_10000193_pt1 | contig 57530 bp, 40 predicted proteins | sample BogForMeECP23OM2_FD_94442 | JGI IMG/M metagenome (GOLD analysis project Ga0074045, IMG submission 94442) | Bog forest soil microbial communities from Calvert Island, British Columbia, Canada - Bog Forest MetaG ECP23OM2 | ecosystem: Environmental > Terrestrial > Soil > Wetlands ... | reverse complement strand
AGGGTTCGAATCCCTCCCTCTCCGCCATTTCGTCAGACAACCGGTTGGGGGACCGCGTTTCCAGGTACGTCCTTATGCTCAGGAATGCCTTACCGGATCCCACGTCGTCAGCAATCCGTTGGGCTTCGAAGCGAGGGCCGGCGCAGGGCGCCCAACGGGGTTGGTCCGATGGTTCGCCCTATTCCAGTTGGCGAGCCAGACGCAGAACACGCCCGCCATTCCAGTGCTGCAGGATTACGGGATAGACGTAGAAAAGAAGGGCAAGAAGTACGAAATAGAGCTCGACCAACTCGTGCCCGGCGACCGCGAATCCAAGCGCGACACCGAGCGGCACCGTCAACACGACTCACGACTTCCTCCGGAAGTCGAAATAGGCGAGATTGACATTGCCCTTCTCCACGATGCGCACAGTCAGGACGCTCCTTCCTGCCGGGAGCACGATCTCCGCTGCCTGCGAGAGATTCCAGTGGTGCCAATTGCGCCAGGGTATTGTTTCCGCGGGGTCGAATGTCGAGGGGGTCCGGATGACGGACGCGAGCGGGCGGAAGTTCAGATCAAGGGCGATCGTCGCGCTGCGATTCGACGTATAGAGGACGTCGACGACGTAGGTTCCGGCTTCCGCGACGTCGACCGTCAGATTGAACCATTCGCCGGGCTCGGTCCAGCCGACGTAGAGGAGCCCGTCGGGCGGCTGCACCCGGTTGAAGCGGTTCCTGTCAATATTCTCGCGGTACTTCGTGTACGAGGTGTCAACCCCCTCGTCCTTGCGGAATTCGTTGAGGTAGGTGCCGTCCAAGGGATTCAGGTGACCGCTGCCGTGGTTCTCGGGGTCGCTGTCGTGGTAGGCTGTCCCTTCGCCGCCCAGGTCATAGTAGGCGCACATGACGCGGCCGGGAATTCTCTGAGGGCCCCCGTTGTACCTCGAATCGTGGAATGGCGTTCCGCGGTATTCCTTCGGAACGTCCGCCGAAGAGGCGAGCGCCGCCGCAAACCACGCGACCAACGCCGGGCGAGGTCCAAATCCCATCGCACCGGGGTACCGCATGGCCCCGAATAGTCAAACCCGCCAGGCGGGCCGTAAGCGGTGCGGCGAATGCAAGGGCGCCTCCCGCCCTTCCCTGCTCCCGGAGTGGCGATTCGGCCATTGTCCCAACCCTGCCGGGGAGCTTCACATGAGCGCTTGATCACCGGGTTCCGTGCTCAGAAGACTAGCGTGCAGGTTCGCCACGACGTGGGGGCCTCCGGCGCCCAATCCCGCGGTCTCGCGATTCTTGCTGCATCCCCCCCCAAGACTTAACAACTGGATCCCAAGTGACGGAAAAGACCAACAGGAGGCCGGAACTGGACGGGCTGCGGGGAATCGCCATTGCGATGGTGCTTGTTTCCCACATCTGGATTGTCCAGCTCTGGGGCGGCTTGCCGCTTGGCTACTGGCAGAATGTGCTCCTGCATCTTTCAATACGCGGCGTCGACTTGTTCTTCGTGCTCTCCGGGTTCCTGATCGGGGGGATCCTCATCGACAACGTGCGCTCGCCGAAGCTCTTCGGCGTCTTCTACCTGAGGCGCATATTCCGGATAATCCCCGCATATTGGCTGCTCATCATCACCTTTGTTGTCGCAAGACTCTTTGACTCCCACCTGCGCTTCGGGCTGCTGGGCTACCTTTACGACCCGAATCCCCTGCCCGTATGGCGTTATTTCCTGTTCCTCCAGAACTTCGTGATGGCGTGGAAGAGATCCATAGATCCCGTCTGGCTTGTGGCCACGTGGTCTCTCGCCGTGGAGGAGCAGTTCTACCTCATAGTCCCCTGGTTCATCAGGTACCTTTCCCGCTACCTGACGCCATTCTGCATAGCGGGCATCGTCACGAGCCTGGCGATCCGCTGGTACTACATCTATCTCGCGGCTGATAACATCTGCGCCGCGGACAATCTCTTTGTGTGCCGCACGGATGCGCTCTGCGTCGGCATAATTGTCGCAATCGTCTCGCGCAGCGCCTCATCCGGACAGTGGCTGGACGCCCACGCGTCCTGGCTGACGGCGGGATGCGTGGCGTCACTGGTAGTCTATGTCGGGCTGCCGATCGCCGATCCTGGGATGGTTTCTGACGCCGTCACGCATCCGACCATCTATGCGCTGGCCAACGGGCTGATACTGCTGCACCTCATTCGGGCCCCCGCAGGAGCGCTCGCCGGGATCCTGCGGACCCGGTTCCTTGTGTGGCTCGGGGGAATATCTTACTTTGTGTACCTGTTCCACCTGCCAATGAATTTTGTAATCGTCACCCTCTTGGGGAAGCTCGCGGCCGGCCTCGACGGCGTCGCCATGGTGCTGTCGACGGCTGCCGTATTCCTGGCCGGATGCGTCTCGCGGCGCTGGTTTGAACTGCCGCTGATCCGGTTCTCCCACCGTTTCTCCTATGATTAGACTCGCGCTGGACGACGGACAACGCGACAGGCGGACCCATTCGGTCCGCACGGCGATGGCGAATCCGCGGTCCCGGGGGTGAGGCCTGCGATGCCCGCTTCGCCTGAAGAAGTCCGCCCCATAGGGCTCGCCGAGATCCGGCAGGCGCGCAGGCGCATCGCCGGGACCATCGTGCGCACGCCGCTGGTGCGCCTTGAGCTGGGCCCTGGTTTCCCGGACATCAGGCTCAAGCTCGAGAACCTCCAGCCGATCAACGCCTACAAGCTGCGGGGGGCCGCCAACGCCGTGGCGATGCTGCCCGAGTCACTGCGCAGCCGCGGCGTCTGGACGATCAGCGCCGGAAACGCGGGACAGGGCGTGGCCTACGCGGCGAGGCGGTTCGGCGTGCCGTGCACGGTCGTCGCGATCGAGACGGCGCCGGCCTCGAAGCTGGAGCGGATGCGGGCGCTCGGCGCGAGGCTCATCCCGGTGCCCTACGACGTCGCATGGAACGCCCTGGAGGAGCGGTCGTTCCCCGGGGCGGAGGGGACCTTCGTGCACCCGTTCGACGACCACAACTTCATCGCCGGCCACGGGACGATGGGCCTGGAGATCCTGGAGGACGCGCCCGACGCGGCCGCTGTAATCGCCGCCATAGGCGGCGGCGGGCTCATCACCGGAGTGGGAAGCGCCGTCAGGGCGCTCAGGCCCGGCATCAAGATCTGGGGCGCGGAGCCGGAGACGGCCGCTCCCGCGGCCCTCTCGTTCGCCAGGGGGTCCGCGCAGGTCTTCAAGGACTGGAAGCCCTCGTTCGTCGACGGGGCCGGGGGCCAGAGCGTCTTCCCGCGGATGTGGCAGCGGATGAGGCCGCTGGCGGAAGGCAGCATCGTGGTCAGCCTTGAGGAGACAAGGCGGGCCATGCGGCTCATCGCGGAGAAGGCGCGCGTCATCTCGGAGGGCGCGGGCGCGCTCCCGCTCGCCGCCGCGCTGACGGGCAGGGCCGGACAGGGCCCCATCGTCGCGATCGTCTCGGGCGGCAACATCGACCTTGCCAAGTTCTGCGAACTCATCGGGTCCGCGGGTGCCTGAGGCGCCCGGCCGGGAATCCCGGGGTCACCCCGGCGCGCGCTCCGGCGCGGCGACGCCCCGCCAACGGGGATGTGCCGACAGCGCGTCCTGATGGGGCGCCGGGGGAGGCCAATCAGGGCGCCTTGGTGCCCTTGGCCGTCAGCGCGCTGTCGACGGCCTTCAGCAGCTGCGCGGCCATGCACGGCTTGGGAAGCACCTCGAGGATTCCCAGGCCCTCAAGCGTGCCGCGATCGTCCTCCTGCTCCAGGCCGCTGGTCGCGATGACGCTCAAGTCCGGCCTGATGACGCGCAGCGTGCGGATCAGGTCCACGCCCCCGATTCCCGGCATCATGAGGTCGGTCAGCACGAGGGCGACCGACTCGCTGTGCTGGATGAACTGATTGATGGCATCCTGGCCGCTTTCCGCGGTAAGCACCCGGTAATTGTACTTCGCGAGCACGCTGCTCGTCGCCTTCAGGATCGGGGACTCGTCGTCGACGACGAGGATGAGCTCCTGGTTCCCCGCGGGGACCGGCGGAGTGGAACCGCCCTGCTTCGGCTCCTCGGAGCGGCCCGTGGCCGGCAGATAGACCCTGAAGGTCGTGCCCTTGCCAAGGTCGCTGTAAACCGAAATGAAGCCGCTGTGACTCTTGACGATGCCCAGGACCGTGGACAGGCCCAGCCCCGTGCCCTTGGCCAGGCTCTTGGTCGTGAAGAACGGGTCGAAAATCAGGGGAATGTTCTCCTTCGGGATGCCTGTGCCGGTGTCCGCCACCGACACCCTGACATACGGCCCCGGCTTTGCCTCCGGATTGAGCTTCGCCATCCCCTCGTCCAGCTCGATGTTGTCGGCGACAATCCGCAACTTGCCGCCTTCGGCCATGGCGTCCCGCGCATTGACGCACAGGTTCATGAACACCTGGTGCATCTGGGTGGCGTCGGCCAGCACGGTCCAGAGGTCGCGGGGCAAGGCGCATGAAATGACGATATTGCGGGGAAACGTCTCGCGAACGAGGTGCTCCATCTCCTTCAGCAGGTGGCGCAGCTGGACGCTTATGCGGGCCCCCTCGATGCCGCGGCTGAAGGTGAGCAGCTGCCTGATGATGGAGGCGCCCCTCTGGGCGCCGTTGTCGACCATCGCGAGAATGTCGCGGTCCTGCTGCGTGGGCAGCCTGTCCTTGAGCATGCCGGCCGCCATCAGCATCGGGGCGAGGATGTTGTTCAGGTCGTGGGCAACCCCGCTGGCGAGCGTGCCGATCGCCTCCAGCCGCTGCGCGCGCCGGAACTTCTCCTCGAGCTGCCTGGCCTCGGTCACATCCCTCGAGTTGACGACAACGTGCCTTGCCCCGGTCCCGCTGTTCAGGCTCCGGCCCAGGCACTGTATGATGCGCCACGAGCCGTCCAGGTGGCGGATGCGGAATTCCCCGGACGCGGTCTCCTCGGGGTCCGCCAGCGCGCGCTGGATAACCTCCCTCATGGGCGCATGGTCCTCGGGCGCGATGAAGTCATCCAGGCAGCGGCCGACCATCTCGTCCGGGGGATGACCGAGCAGGCGCCGGACCGACGGGCTCTGATAGTGAATGATGCGCTTTTCATCAATAACGGCGATCATGTCCGAGGCGTTCTCGATCAGTCGGCGGAAGCGGCTCTCGCTGGCGCGCAGTGCGTCCTCCGTCAGCTTGCGCGCCGAGATGTTGTCGAACACGGCGACGAAGTGCTCCTTGGCCGTGCTGTAGACCGAGATGGAGAACCAGATGCCGAGCAAATCCACGTAGGTCTCAAATTTCTCCGGGCGTCCCGTCAGCGAGACCCGTCCGTAGATCTCAAAGAGCTCCGGATTGGTCCGTTGGATGCCGGGAATGAGCTCGCTGACCCTCTTCCCGTCGACGTCCTTGAGGCCCGTGAGCGCAGTGAAGGCCTTGTTGACCTTCAGATAGACGAAGTCCCGCGGGGCGCCGTTCTCAAACAGCATCCTGCAGAGCGCGTAGCCCTCATTCATGTTCTCGAAGAGCGACCGGAAATGGCGTGCCGCGTCCCACGGGCTCTCCTTGGGGCGCTGGCCGTCAGTGCTCATGCGGGGTTCCAGGCATGCGCCACCCCATTCGGCGGCCCCGGCGCCGGGACCCAAGGGTCCCGTGGCAACGGCCTCTGCGCATCGCCCGGGCCGGCGCGCGCCGCCCCAGCCGAACACACCTTAGCTGCCGCTCGCGCGGAGTCGCTGTTCCCCGTGCACGCTCTTTCCCGAGCTCGGTTGCGAGGGTTCATCCGCAGTCCAACGGAAGCACAGATATCACGATCTCCGGCAGATGGGAATCGAATTCCTAATATGCCCATTAGGGTCGCTTATATTGCCGCGCGCAGCGACGCGTCCCCGGGCAGGTTCTTGGCCCGGCCGCGGCAGCCCATCCCTTGGATCCGGCTTGGGGAAACTTCCGCTGCGGTGGGGCGCGCCTCAGCCCCGGCGCAGGCACTCGCCGACGATGCGGTTCAGATCGGCGGCGCCAAACGGCTTTTGCAGGAAGAAGTTCGCGGACGTCCGCACGAAGTCGCGCCCGAGGAGGTCCGAGCTGTAGCCGCTCGTGAAGAGGGCCTTCAATTCCGGGCGGTCGCGGCGCAGGACCTCGACCAGGTCGCGGCCGGTCATCCCGCCTGGCATGACGACGTCGGTGAAGACAAGGTCGATCTTGTCCCGGTTGGCCGCCCAGAGCTCGAGGGCCGCGCGCGGCGAGGCCGCCTCGAGCACGTTGTAGCCGTGGCGCTGGAGGATCGTGCAGCTGGTCAGCCGCACGAGGGCCTCGTCCTCGACCACGAGGATCGTCTCCGCACTGGCCTCGCGCGACTCCTCGGCGGCGGACTGCGGCGGCGCCGGCGAGGTTTCGGCCATGCAGGGGAAGTGGATGCGGAACTCGGTCCCCACTCCGATCGTCGAGTCCAGCTCTATCCACCCCTGGTGCTGCTGGATGATCCCGTACACCGTCGCCAGGCCGAGCCCCGTTCCCTTGCCGACCTCCTTGGTCGTGAAGAAGGGGTCGAAGATCCGCGGCAGGATCTCCGGGGCGATCCCGGAACCCGTGTCGGCCACGGAAATGCAGACGAACTTGCCCCCAAGCGCCTGCGGCACCCGCCTGCGGTATGCCTCGTCCCGCTCCACCAGCGAGGTCCTGATCGCCAGGCGGCCGCCGCGGGGCATTGCGTCGCGCGAATTCACGACGAGGTTCAGGAGCACCTGCTCGATCATGCCGTTGTCCGCGAAGACCGGCGGCAGATTCGCGGCGGGCTGCACCTCGAACGCGATGTCCTCGCCGATCACCCTGCGAAGGAGGCGCGAGGTGTGCTGGATCACGGCGTTCACGTCGAGGCTCGCGCGCTGGATCATCTGCTTGCGGCTGAACACGAGCAGCTGGCGCGTGAGCCCGGCCGCGAACGTGCTGCTCTGGGCGATCTGCTGGACGGCCTCGTTGTAGGCCTGAGGGAACTTGTCGTCGGACAGAAGGAGCGAGGCGTTGCCCTGGATGACCGTGAGGATGTTGTTGAAATCGTGGGCTATTCCGCCCGCAAGCTGCCCGATCGACTCCATGCGCTGGGCCTGGCCCAGCTGCTCCTCGAGGCGCTTTCGGTCGGTGATGTCGGTCAGGGAGCCGCGCAGAAGGTTCCGCCCGGCGGCCGGCAGCCGGACAAGCCGCAGCTCGACCGCTATCGGCCGGCCGCGAAGGCTCTGGGCCATCCATTCCACGGCGGGCGTCTCGCCGGCCAGCGTCCGGCGGATCAAGTCGCGCACGGCCTTGTCGGAGGCCCCCCCGTTGGACTGGTTGGGCGGCGAGAGCCGGTCGATGTCCACGGACAGGAGCTCGTCGCGCGACGCCTCGAACATCCTGAGGGCGTTCTCGTTGGCGTCGGTCACCTGCCGGGTGTCGGGGTCGAAGACGATGATCGCCTCGGGAGCCGACTCGACCAGCGTGCGGAAGCGCGCCTCGCTCTCGCGCAGGGCCGCAGCGGCGCGCTCGCTCTCGGTGATGTCCCTGACGACGGTCACCGTGCAGTCCGAGTCGCCGATCTTGATGAGCTCCATCGAGACCGAGCACGTGCGTATCCCCCCGCCCTTCCTGCGGAGCAGAAGGGAGATGTTCTGCACGCGGCCGTCGTTGCGCAGGTGCTCGAGAATCCTGTCGCGGTCCCGCGCGGAATGCCACAGGTCGAGCCCGACCGCAGTGTGCCCAAGCACCTCGGAGCGGTCGTAGCCAAAGAGCCGGGTGAAGCCCTCGTTCATGTCGATGAACACCCCGTCCGAGTTCTGGGTGATGGTTATAGCGTCGGGGCTGGCACGGAACGCCTTTGAGAACTTCTCCTCCGAATGCCGCAGCTGCCGGTTCGCCGCCGCCAGCTGGCCGGTGCGCGCCTCGACCAGCCGCGCGACCTCCTCCGTGCGCCTCTGGGCGTTGCGCAGGCTGTAGCGGACGCGCGCCCAGCTGAGCAGCGCGACCAGCACAACCGAGCAGAAGCCGAGCAGGAGCCATTTCTTGATGTACTGCTGGAGCAGACCCGACGTCTCAAAGGCGTGAAACCACTTCTCGTAGTTGCGCTGGAGGTCGCCGCGCTGCTCCGCTATGAACAGGCCCTCGTTCAGCTGGGCAAGCAGCTCGCCGTCGGTCGGCCGCACCACCATGCAGAAGTCCGTCAGCGAATCGGGCAGCGTCATCGCGATTCTCAGACGCTTCTTTAGCCCGAGTCGGTCGATCATGCTTATCGCCGAGAACTCGTTCAGGATCGCGACATCGGAGGTTCCGTCCGCGACCGCCTCCAGCTCCATCCCGCTGTCCCCGGCGTTCAGGACCAGCGCGTTGCCGAGCCACCCCTTCTTCTTTGCGTAGGTGTACTGCAGGGTGTCCGCAGCCAGGGCGATGGACCTCCGGTTGAGGTCTGCGATCGACGCGGGCGGCGCCGCGTCGGACCTCGTCACCGCGACCAGCGAGCCTCGGACGTGCGGGACCGAGAAAAGCATGGAACCCGAGCGGTCCGGGACCCGCGCCACCATCGGAATCACGTTGATCTCGCCGCTCGCCAGCGCGGCCATCAGCTCATTCCAGGAGTCCTTCTCGACGATCCTGGCCTTCAGCCCCGCCGCCTTGGCCACGATCGCTATGAGGTCCTGGGAATACGCCTCCCGGTCCAGCTCCGTTATCGGCTCGCCCTTGGCGATGATCCGGTGGCCCGTGCCGAACACGATCACGCGCGGCTCGTCGGCCCGCGCGCGCCCCAGGCCGGCCGCGGCGAGGAGGCCTGCGATGAGCAATCGTGGGAGCAACCGGCGTTTCATCGGATCGCGCTGGAATACAATCAAATCAGCGCCATCATTGCCTTTCCCGCGCCGCCTTGTCAGTGGAAATCCGCGCCCTGCGCCCCCGGGGCGGGACGGCGGGACGGCGCGGCCCCCGGTTCGCGCCTAGGCCGGGTTCCCGGGCGACGCCGAGAGCGGCCGCTCGACCTCGCGCCGCACCTTGGATGCGAGGAACTCCTTGACGTCGCCCACGGTCCGCAGGGGCCGCAGGTCCTCGTTCTCGATTGAGATCTGGAGCACGTCCTCGGCGAGGTACACGATCTCAAGCATGGTGAGCGAGTCCACCGCCAGGTCCTCGACCAGCCTGAGGCCGTCCCCTCCCCGGCCGAGCCTGGGCCGCAAGTCGGGCTCCACGAAGTGCTCGATGATCCCCTCGACGATGGCGGGCAGGCAGTGGGCGCTGCCGGTCCTCCTGAACTCGCGGGCGGCTTCGCGGGTGGCCTGGGAGCAGCGCTTCAGGGCGTCGAGCAGAAACGCGTCATCCCCGGGAGCGAGGGCCTTCGCCGGCCCCTGGGCGGAATGCACGGTTCCCAATACGCGGTCGGTTGCTTGGCTCATCGCGCGGCGCAAGACATCGACCCCGGGCGCGGCATGCGGTTCGGCAGCCGCCCCCGGGAATTGGCTGGAGCCCAAGACCCGCGGCCGGCGCCCCCGCAGGGGCCGCCACGGCGCCCGGGCGTCCCGGGCTTCAACTTTGGGGGCTCGATGCCGGCCATGTTGGGATGACGAGTGAAAGTGTTGGATGGTTTCTTTCCGCCGGTGCCGAAGCGCGGCCGGCGGCCACCCGATACGACAGCCGGGCCCCCGAAACCCGCTATCCGAGGCGGACAGCCGCGCGGTCAGAACGTGACCGTCGCCGAGAGCGAATAGACGCGGCCGCGCCAGTCGCCGTAAGACTGCACGCCCGAGCCGGACGGGTCGTTTGCGTACCTAGGGGGTCCGGCGTCAAAGAGGTTGTCGACCCTCAGCTGGGCGCGCACGCTGTAATGGGAGCTCCTCCACGGAAGCCACCGGCCCAGGTCGCCCTGCAGGTACCCGTCGAACTGCCAGTAGGGGTCGACTTGGTCGCTGCCCTGGCTGGCCCATTCAATCTGCGGCAGGATCCGCGAGTGGAAGTAGTGGCCGTCCATGCCGAACCCGACCCTGCGGTTCGACCAGCCGGCGCCGAAGTTCATCCTCTGCCTCAGCAGGCCCGGCGTCGAGCCGTCCGGGTCGCGCAGCTCGTCCACCGGCGGGGAATTTGGAATCTCCTGAAGCCTGTAGGTCTGATAGTACACCCACCGGAAGTACGCCTCGAGCGTGCCCTTCAGGCAATCCGTCCACGCGTAGTCGAGCGACGTGTTCCAGTTCTCCGAGCGTCTCCAGGCCGTGTTGAAGGACCCGGTGAGCACCGAGGTGATGGGCCCGACTGTCTCGCCGGGCGCCGGCGGCGCGCGGAAAACTCTCTGCGGAAAGAGATTCTCGAGGTCCACGACCTGCTGGGCGTCGAGGCCGCTCTCCTCGCCCGATGTCGCCGTATCCACCAGGTCCACGGACGCGCGAAAGCGGTGAACCTTGCCGCGCTCGAAGACAGCGCCGAACGTCTGCGTGACCGCCGCCTCCGGCACCAGGTTGCTGTTGATCGCGTCGCTGGCCTGGACGTCGTAGGATTGCCCGAGGATAGGGTCGTCGATCCGCGAGGTGACAACGGCCCCCGCCCCGCCCGGGCTTATCGACGTGTTGCGCACGCTGCTGAAGACGGGCGGCGGGAAGCGGTTCGAGGTGGCGATCGTGGCGCGCAGTGAGAACCCTCCGGCAAAATCGAGCTTCACCGCTCCGGTGGGGGCGAGGTTGGCCTCGTGGGCTATGCCGGACGCGGTGTAGCGCGCCGCAAGGTCGGTCTCGACCCCCTTCACCCACTTCGGGAGCCACCTGGAGGGAAGCAACGGCGCCTGGACCTCGCCGAATGCGCTCACCCTCTGGAGCGAGCGGCCGACCCACACGGCGGGCGGGGCCACCAGCGATCCGTCCCCGTAGGTCAGCTCGTTGACGTAGCTCCCGAGGCGGGCGTAGCGGTAGTCCCCCCCGAAGGTGACGCTGGCGCTTCCGGTCGGCAGCTCGAGGGACGGGTTCATGATGCGCAGCGCCGAGTCGAACGTGTCGTAGTCGCCCAGCGTGACAAAGCGCCCCTCGGCGCCGTAGAACTCCAGCGCCTGATCGTAGAACTGCTGCGGGGGGCCGTAGACCTGCGTGTCGCGCAGCGGATTGTAGATCCCCTCGTTGACCAGCTGCTGCCAGCGGTCGTTGTCGACCCCCGCCAGCCCACGGTAGCGGGTCACGCTCAGGCCATACTGGGCGTCCAGCGAGGCCTGCCAGCTGTTGCGCAACTTGACGAGCAGTCCGAGAACCGCGGAGTAGTACTCGATGCGCGCCTCGTCGTAATCCGCGCCCAGGCGCGGCGCCGTCTCGTTCAGCGTCACGTCCACGGCCTGGCCGAAGGGATTCAAGGGGGAGTTCGCGGGCAGGACCAGGTTCCCCTCGAAGACGCTGTAGCCGGTGTTGTTGACGGTGCGGCCAAACGTGGCGTCGAGGCCGACCTGGAGCCACGGGAGTAGGTCGTAGATCGCGGACCCGAAGAACGAGATGCCCTGTTCCCTCCTGCCATAGGGATAGTCGAGGCTGTCGGGCGAGTCCGCCAGCCCCCCCCCTGGCGGCTGGTACAGGGCCAGGCTCTGGACGCCCTGCCTGTCCGTGAAGGAGGAGATCCCGCCCGAGCCATCCGCGCCCGTCGCCACCGACGTGACGGATGGCGTGCCCGGTCCGAACAGGGCCGCGCCGCTGGCGCTGCTGACGTTGGGAGTCGCGCGGTACAACTGGTCCTCAGGCTGCGGATGGGCCGCGATATTGGCCCGGATATACCCCAGGTTCTCCTCCGTGGCCGGCGTCACCTGGGTGAACGTGGCGTTGAGGCGAAGGCGCAGCTTGCCGCCGAGCAGGGTCTCCCCGTGGAGGAGGGACGTCGTCGACTGCGGCCTGTCGAACCTCCCCAGGGAGTTCGTGAACGTGGTGGTCAGCTCAGTCGCGTCCGCATCCGGGCGCAGCACGATGTTGATCACCCCTCCCACGGGGCTGCCGCTGTAGATGGCGGACGCCGACACAGGCAGCACCTCGACCCGCTCGATCAGGTTGATCGGGATAACGTTCACGTCGGGCTGGGGCGCGACCGGGGACGTGAGGTTGCCGGGGAGGGCCGTCACGATCTCGGGGAGCCGCCGGCCGTCCACGAGCACGATCGTCGCGTCCTCAATCGGGGTGAAGCCGCCCAGGTTCAGGTTGCTGCTGGCCGAGACGAAGCTCCTGGTCCGCCCGTTCTGGTCCGGCGGGAGCGTCGTCGCGTCGCTCTGCAGGAGCTCGGTGCGCAGGAACTCGTCCAGGTTTATAACCCCGCTGCGGGCTATCTGGTCGCGCGTGAAGATCACGTAGTCTAGCGCGTCGTTCTCCGTGCGCGGCTGGTCGATGTCGCCGATGGCCACCCGGGGCGCCACCGGCGCCCCGGTCTCGTCAAGGAACCACGAGCGCGCCAGCTTGCCCTCGACGACGTAGGGCTCGAGCCTGGACGGGTCGTCGGCCTTCTGCATGGTGAATGCGTCGAGGGTCAGCACGCGGTTGGCGGTCACCAGCACGTCGTCGATCTGCAGGGTCTGGAGGCCGTCCGCCGCCGCGAAGATCTGGTACGTGCCGGGCGGCACCGAGTCGAATTTGAATGCGCCGTCCCTGTCGGTCACCTGCGCCAGCCGAAGCGACGAGATCACCACGTGGATCCCCTTCGCGCCGGCACCCGCGGCGGTGAGGAGCCGGCCCCTGATCGATCCCTTCGGCTGGGCGACCGGGGTAACCACGTACCTTCCCCTGCCGTGGCGCCGCGCCTCGAACCCGGTGCCGTTGAGGAGCCGCTCAAGGGCCTCCTCGGGCTCCATGCGGCCGGCCACCTCGGCGGAGGTCGCCTTGCGCAGGTCGTCGTACGAAAAAAGCACCTCGACTCTTGCCTGCTTGCAGAAGGCCATCAAGGCCCCGTCCGCCTGCTGGGCCGGAAGGTCGAAGTCGACCGGCTCAGACAGCAGCGCCGCCGGGATCATGCAACCGATTCCCAGCAGCAGGCGGCGGAGGAAGGCGTTGACGGTTCGGGTGGGTGGAGGTGGTCGGCTGATCAACGAAAGCCGGAGGCCTGCTCCTCGGAGCGAAGGCTCACCCGGACCGCGCCGCCCGGGCCGGGCGTCACGCGCACCGGCAGCGCCTGCTCGAGCGCCGCGAAAAACCCATTGAGGTCGTCGAGGCTGTAGCGCCCGCCTACGCGATGCGCCGCGGCCCCCGGCGTCGCCGTGATCTGGCGCCCGTGGTAGCGGGAGTAGCACGCAAGGGCGTCGGCGAGGGGAACGCCGTCGAACACGATCTGCCCATGCCTCCACGCAAGCGCGTCGTCGAGGGCGCCCGCCGACAGCGCGCGTATCGACACGCCCTGGCTGGTGGCGTTGAGATTGTCGCCCGGGCCGATGTCCACGGGACCGGACGCCTTGGCGTCGCTCGTCTTGCCGGGGCGCACCTGCACCGAGCCCTCGACGACCGTCACGTCGAGCTCCGTGGCCGCCTCGGTCCGCACGTTGAAGATGGTCCCCGTCACGCGCACCGACCCCGCGGGGGTTTCCACGATGAACGGACGGGCATTGTCCTTGCTGACGACAAAATACGCCTCGCCGTCGGCCAGGCGCACCCGCCGTTCCTGGCCGCCGTTCTCGATGACCATGCTGGTGTTCGCGTTGAGCTCGACCCGGGTGCCGTCGGCAAGCGTGAACCCCCTGCGCTGGGAGACGGATGTCGCGATGGTGTCGGGCCGCGCCCCCGGATGGACCAGGAGGACCGCGGCCACCGCCGCCGCCGCCGCGAAAAGCCCGGCCGTGGCGAACAGCCACGGGTTGCGCCGCTTGCGGGCGGCCTCCTCGGGGATGGCAACCGCGCCCGTCGCCACAAGGGTCGGCAGAAGCCGATCGAGGTCGGCGGAGAACTGGCGGTACTGCGAAAGCAGCTCAGGGCGGCCCGCATCCTCGGCGAGCCATGCGTCGAGCGCGGCGCGGTCGGCTTGGGTGAGCTTCGAGCCCTCGAGGCGGGCGGCCCAGAGGGCGGCCTGGTCCTCGACGTCTGAATTGGGGACATTCTGGGACCGGTTCATGTGTCTAGCCTCCTTTCCAAGGCGGCGCGAAGAAGCCGAAGGGCCCGCGCATGCTGTTTCTCGACGGTGCTCACCGCGATGCCGAGACGGTCGGCGATCTCGCGGTGCGATAGCTGCTCGATCTTTCGAAGCAAGAGCACAACACGGCATCCATCAGGAAGTTGTGAGATCGCCTCCTCCAGGAGGTCAAGCTCCTGCCGGGCCATCACCTGTTGCGCGACGCCCGGAGAGGACGATGCCGTCGATTCTGGCTTGAAAGCCTCGCGCGCCATCGGGGAAATGCTGCGGCGCTTCAGCCGGTTGATGGCAAGTCGGCGGGCGGCTGTGTAAAGCAGTGCAGCTGGCTTATTTGGCGGTTGCCTCATCATCGCCGGGTACACCCGCAGGTACGCGTCGTGTGCCACGTCCTGCGCCTCGGTCGGGTTGCCGAGCAGGCGGGTGAGATAACGCCTCAGGGGGACCAGGGTTGCGCGGTAAAGGGACCCGAAGTCCCGATCGCTTGTTGGCTCGTCAGGCATCGGGTTCACGAATCTGGAAAGGGGCATCAGTGATATGGGTTTCACGCCTGCACCCCATGACAACCCAAGGCCCCGAAACCTCTACTCCGGCGCAAGGAATTGACCGTGCAGCGCCAATCTGAATCAGGGGAAAGTGCCCCCACAAGGGTGTTGCCCGCATGCGACCTCCGCGCGAATGTGTTTCAAAAGCGACCCGGCGTACATCAAATTGAACATCATGAAGGAGAGAATCGGATTCGTCGGGGTCGGGCGGATGGGGGCGAACATGGCGCGCCGCCTGCGCGACTGCGGCTACCGGATCGCCGCGGTCTACGACATCAACAGGCCCGCCGCGACGGCGCTGGCCAAGGAACTCGGCGCCCGCAGCGCGCGCTCGCTAGCGGAGGTGACCGGCGCCGCCGACGTGATCTTCACCGTCGTCACCGACGACGCGGCGCAGCTGGGCGTGTTCGCCGAGCACGGCGACTCGCTGCTCGTCCGGGCGAAGGGCAAGGTCTTCGTCAACTGCGCCACGATCTCCCCGAGGACGCATGTCGAGGTCGGGCGCCGGGCGAGGAAGCGCGCCGCCGCGGCGCTCGAGGCGTGCATGGCCTCGTCGATTCCGCAGGCGCGCCAGGGCACGCTTTACCTGATGTGCGGCGGCGAAAGGCGGTCCTTTGCGCGCGTGAAGCCCATCCTTGAGAAGCTGAGCGGCGCGCTTCGCTTCGTCGGGAGGGCCGGCCGGGCCGCGCAGGTGAAGGCGCTAGTCAACATGGTGATGAACGCCAACACGGCGGCGCTGGCGGAGGGCCTCGGCCTCGGGGCCGCGCTGGGTCTCGACCTCGACATGCTCCGCGAGGTCTTTTCGCAGACCGGCGCCCAGTCGCAGGTGCTCAGGACCGACGGCGAGGACATGCAGCAACGGGCGCACGAGTGCTACTTCTCCGCGGCCCACGCGGCGAAGGACAGCAACATCGCGTGGGCGCTCGGGTGCGAGGCCGGGCTCCACCTGCCGCTCGCCGCCGCGACAAAGCTGCAATTCGAGAAGATGGCGAGCCTCGGTCTGGGCGGCCTCGACAAGAGCGGCGTCGCCGAACTCACTTTCAAGGGCCGACGAGGCTGACCCCGATGAGGCGCCGCCGGACCGCTGCATCTCCGGCCCATCCGGGGCCGCGCCGGCGCCCGGAAGGTGCCTGGGACGGCGATTCGTATTGTCCGATTCCCGCGATTCGACCAGTCGTAGGGGAATCAATGGCCTTTTCTCTCCGGCGCCTTGGCACGTTGTTGAGCGCGTGCATCTTCCTTGGATCGATGGGCGGCGCGACCGCGTCGTCGGACGGCAAGGCCCGCGGATCCCAGGAAGCACCGCCGCCGCTCTCCCAGCGCCAGCCGCTCGTGGTCGGCGTGTTCACGGACGCCTATCCGTACTCGTACCTCGACTCCGAGGGGCATGTCGCCGGGTTCTCGGCCGACGTGCTGGATGCGGTGGGCAGGGCCGTCAACCTGCAGATCAAGCGGGTCGAGGGGCCGGCGGACCAGATCCGCGCGCGCTTTCAGCGCGGCGAGTTCGACCTGCTCCAGTACCACGGGATCACGCCGGAGCGCCTGGGCTACGCGGACTTCAGCACCCCCTTCCTCAGCCTCCAGGGCTGCGTCTACGTGCGCTCCGACAGCCAGATCCGCAGCCTGAAGGACCTGGACGGCCAGCCGTTCGGCGTGATCGGGACCACCGGCCTCGGCGCAAGGCTTCTGCGCGACAACAACGTCAAGGCCCGCGTCATCCCGTACGGGACGCAGGAGGAGCTGTTGCAGAGGATCGCGACCGGCGAGGTCGAGGGCGGATTCCTGTCGCAGCTGACCGAGCTGTCCGTCGCGCGCAGGCTCCACCTGAGCAACATCAGGATGCTCGGCAGGCCGTTCGAGGGTTACGACATACAGCAGGCCTTCGCCGTGCACCCGGGGGACGCGGAGCTGCTTGGGCGCCTGAACGAGGGCATCTCGATTGTGCAGCACTCCGGGGAATACGACCGCATCTACCGGAAGAACTTCGGCCAGTTCGGGTCCTACATCCTGAGCGTCGACGAGCTCAAGCTGGCCGCGACCATCGCGCTGGAGATCGGCTTCATCGTGGCGCTCTGGGGCTATTTCCGCCAGAGGAAGCTGAGGAAGGCGATCTCCCTGCAGGCGGAGACGCTCGCCGAGCAGCGGGCGCTCCTGCAGGCGCTCTACGACAACATCCCGATGGCGATGACCGTGATAGAGACCGGGCCGCTCGGCCCGCGCATTCTCTCGATGAACCGCCAGGCGTGCGCCCTCTACTTCGTCGACGCGGCCGAGGCCACCGGCCTGCCGCTCGACTCGCTGCCGGTGTCCGACGCCATCCGCCGGCACCTGGGCGAGGCGATCGAGCACCCCATGGAGGACGGCCATGTCTTCACGAGCGAGACATCGCTCAAGATCGGCAAGAGGATCCTCGAGGTGACCGCGATACCCCTGACGACGCCCGACAACCCTGCGACCTCGAGGATCTGCGTGCTCGTCGAGGACATCACGAAGCGGCGGCAGCAGGACGCCGAGGTCGCCCAGTCGCGCAGGCTGCGTGCGGTCGGGGAGCTGGTGGGCGGCATCGCGCACGAGTTCAACAACCTCCTGACCCCGGTCATGCTCAAGGCGGGCGAGATCCAGCTGGCGCGCCCGGACGACTCGCCCCTCCAGCAGGACATCGAGGTGATCGCGCAGGCCGTGCGCCGGACGGCCGAGCTCACGCGCCGCCTGCTCACGTTCGGGCGCAAGGTCGACCACAAGGCGGAGGCCGTCCGGCTTGAGACGGTCTCAAAGGGGTGCTTCGATCTGCTCAGGAACACGATCGACCGGCGAATCTCCTGGGAAACCTCCATCCCGCCCGGCCTGCCCCCCCTGCTCCTGAACGCGACGGACCTGAACCAGGTCCTGCTCAACCTGCTCCTGAACGCCCGCGACGCCCTCCTCGAGCGCCTGGCGGGCAAGAACCCCGAGGGGTGGGCGCCAAAGATAACCATCGAGGCGGAGCAGCTGCCCCCGACGGCGTTCGAGACGCCGAGGGGCCTAGGCGGCAAGACGCTGCTCGGCTGGCAGCGCCTCACCGTCCGCGACAACGGCCTCGGGATGCCGCCCGACGTCATCGAGCGCATTTTCGAGCCGTTCTTCACGACGAAGGGCGCCGGCAAGGGAACGGGCCTCGGGCTGGCGACGGCGTGGCACCTGGTGACCGACGCCGGCGGGCGGCTGAACGTCGAGTCGACCCTGGGCGTAGGAAGCGCCTTCCACGTCCTTCTGCCCGTCTGGCCGACGTCCGAGGAGCCCCGGCCGGCGGCCGTCGCCCCCCAGGCAGCCAAGCCCGCCCGGGTGCTGCTGGTGGAGGACGAGGAGCTGGTCGCCGGCTCGGTCATCGAGATCCTGAAGCATGGCGGCCACCAGACCCACCTCATCAGGGACGGCGCGGAGGCGTGGAAGCACCTCGCTGAGAACCTTGTCAGCTACGACCTTCTCATCATCGACGTCAACCTGCCCGGGATCAACGGGGTCGAGATCGTGTCGCGGCTTCGCGAGCGCGAATTCCCGGGGCGCATACTGATGCTGAGCGGCCGCTTCACCTCCTCGGACATGAGCGCCCTCACCCGCCTCGGGATCGACCGCTCGCTGACGAAGCCCTTCAACGTGCAGCAGCTCCTGGAGGCGGTGAGCGAGAGCCTCGAGGTCGGCCGCGCATAGGGGCCCTTCCGCGGCCCCCGCCGTCCTTGACGCGCGGTCGGGTCAGGATACCTGTGTCATTCCACCATGTCGTCGGACCTTTCCGATCTCTACCAGCAGGTCATCCTCGACCACAACCGCCGACCCCGGAACCGGGGAAGGATCCCTACGGCGAACCGCTCGGCCCACGGGGACAACCCGTCGTGCGGCGACCAGTGCGATGTTTACATCCGTTTGGATGGAAACAAGATAGGTGACATTTCGTTCGACGGATCCGGCTGCGCTATATCCATGGCGAGCGCTTCGCTCATGACCACCCAGCTCAAGGGCAAGACGGCTGACGAGGCCGCCAAGCTCTACGAGCAGTTCCACGAGATAGTGACGACCGGCAAGGAGCCTGAGGAGATCAGCGACCTCGGGGCATTTGCGGGCGTGCACGCCTTTCCCGCCCGGATCAAGTGCGCCACGCTTTCATGGCACGCGGCCCTGAACGCCCTGAGCGGCGACCCGGCGCCGGCGACGACGGAGAGCCACACGGATTGAGCGCGATGCCCTCCAGCTGGGACCGCATCCGCGACGAGTTCCCCACGCTCAACCAGCAGGTGAACGGGCACCCGCTCGTCTATCTCGACAACGCGGCGACGACCCAGAAGCCGAGGGCCGTGATGAGGGCGCTCGACCGGTTCTACAACAGGGACAACTCCAACGTCCACCGCGGCCTGCACGCGCTGTCGATGCGCGCCACCGACGCCTACGAGGGCGCGCGCGCGCGCGTGGCCAGGTTCGTCAACGCCGCGGCCCCTGAGGAGATTATCTTCACGCGCGGCACCACCGAGTCCATCAACCTGGTCGCGGCAAGCTGGGGCGGCGCGAACCTGGGCAAGGGCGACACCATCCTGCTCACCGAGATGGAGCACCACAGCAACCTGGTGCCCTGGCAGCTCGTAGCCCAGCGGACCGGGGCGACCCTGCGGTACGTGCCTGTGACGGGCGACGACGGCCTCCTCGACCTCCCGTCCCTCGACCGCCTCCTGACGGCCGATGTAAGGGTGTTCGCCTTCACGCACGTCTCCAACACGCTCGGCACGATAAACCCGGTCGCCGAGCTGTGCGCGCGCGCGCGCAAGGCCGGCGCGGTGACGGTGGTCGACGCCGCGCAGTCGATAGGGCACATGCCTGTGGACGTCCGGGCGATGGGGTGCGACTTCCTGGCGTTCTCCGGGCACAAGATGGCCGGCGTCACCGGCATCGGCGCGCTCTACGGGAGGCGGGCCCTCCTCGAGTCGATGCCCCCGTGGCAGGCGGGCGGCGGCATGATCTCCAACGTCGACTTCTTCGAGAGCCGCTGGAAGCCGCCGCCCGAGCGCTTCGAGGCCGGGACCCCTAATTTCGGCGACGCCGTGGCCCTCGGCGCCGCATGCGACTTTCTCGACTCGCTGGGCCGCGAGTCGATCCGCCAGCACGACGGGGCGCTGGCCCGGACCGCCTACGAGCGCCTTGCGGAGCTTCCCGGCATCCGCCTGATCGGGCCCCGGGGCGAACGCGGCGGGCTCGTCAGCTTCGCCTTCCGGGACATCCACGCCCACGACGTGGTCACGTTCGCGGACGAGGACGGGATCGCGCTCCGCGGCGGCCACCACTGCAACCAGCCCCTCATGAAGAGGCTCGGGCTGACCAGCACGGCCCGCGCGAGCTTCTACGTCTACAACGAGGAACGCGAGATCGACGCCCTGGTCGCCTCGATGCGCCGGACGCTCAAGTTCTTCGGGCCGGCGGGCTAAGCCTTGCCCGTCGCCGCGCGGCGCCGAACAGATTCCCCTTTAATGAGACGCACACCCATCCCGCTGGCCGCCCTCGGCCTTGTCCTCCTCTCTCCCGCCCGGGCGGATGAGGGCATGTGGCTCTTCAACGACCCTCCTAGGGACAAGATCCAGGCAGCCTACGGGTTCCGTCCCGACGACGCTTGGCTTGACCACCTCATGAAGGCGTCCGTCCGCTTCAACAGCGGCGGCTCGGGCTCATTCGTGAGCGGCGACGGCCTCGTCATCACCAATCACCACGTCGGCTTCGAATCCCTCCAGAAGATGGGCGACGCCCGAAAGGACTACGCGAGGGACGGCTTCTACGCCTCGAGCCCGGCCGAGGAGATCAAGTGCCTCGACCTGGAGCTCAACCTCCTCCAGTCGATCGAGGATGTGACCGCCCGGGTGAACGCCGCCATACCCGCCGGCGCCGCCGGCGAGGACGCCGCCAAGGCGCGTAGGGAGGTCTTTGCGGAGATCGAGAAGGAGTCCCACGACAGGACGGGCCTGCGCAGCGACGTGGTGACGCTCTACCAGGGCGGCGCTTACCACCTGTACCGGTACAAGCGCTACACCGACATCCGCCTCGTGTTCGCGCCCGAGCAGCAGGCCGCCTTCTTCGGCGGCGATCCCGACAACTTCGAGTACCCGCGCTACGACTTCGATATCTGCCTCTTCCGGGTGTACGAGAAAGGGCAGCCCGTCCACCCCGAGCATTTCCTGAGGTGGTCGGTGAAGGGCGCCGAGGACGGCGAGCCGGTGTTCGTGTCGGGAAACCCCGGGGGCACGGACCGCCTCCTCACCGTCCCGCAGCTCCAGTTCCTGCGCGACATGGAGTTTCCCTACAAGATGGACATGATCAAGCGGCGCGAGGTGCTGCTGACGGCCTGGAGCGCGCGCAGCGACGAGAACGCCCGCAGGGCCAAGGATGAGCTGTTCTATCGCCAGAACTCCCGCAAGGTGTACGATGGCATGCTGTCCGGGCTCCTGAACCCGGCGTTCATGGCCTCAAAGGCGGCGGCCGAGGAGAACCTCAAGCGCAAGCTGTCGGCGGGGCCGGGCGGAGGCGAGGCGCTCGCGGCCTTCGGGAGGATCGCGTCGGCCCAGCGGGTCATCGCGCGCGATTTCCGGCGCTACCGGATGCTCGAGGTGGGCGACGGGTTCCACTGCGACTCGTTCGACATCGCCCGGCAGCTCCTGCGCTCGGGCGACGAGCGGCTGAAGCCAAACGGCGAGCGCCTCCCGGAATACTCCGAACCCAAGCGCGACACCCTGGAGCTGGACCTGTTCTCCGACAAGCCGATCTACGCCGATTACGAGACCCTGCTGCTCGGCGACTCGCTCACCGATCTTGCGGAACGCCTTGGCGGCGATGATCCGACCGTGCGGAGCGTGCTGGCGGGCAAGGCGCCCCTGGAGCGCGCGTCCGAGCTCATCCTCGGCACCAAGGTGAGGGACGTTGCCTTCAGGCGGCAGCTCTATGCGGGCGGCGCACCTGCGGTCCAGGCCGCCCGCGACCCGATGATCGAGCTCGCCCGGGGGATCGACGCCGAAAGCCGCGCCCTGCGCAAGACGTGCGAGTCCCAGGACGAGATCGAGCAGGAGGCCCAGGCGGCCATCGGGAGGGCCCGCTTCGCGATCGAGGGCACGAGCACCTATCCCGACGCCACCTTCACGCTCCGGCTGAGCTACGGGGCTGTGAGGGGCTACGTGGAGAACGGGGCCGCCGTGCCCGCGATCACGACGATAGGCGGACTCTATCGGCGCTCGGAGGAGCACGGGGGCCGGGAGCCGTTCGACCTCCCTCCCAGGTGGGTGCAGAAAAAGACGGCGCTAAACCTCGATACGCCCATGAACTTCGTCAGCACCTGCGACATCATCGGCGGGAACTCGGGGAGCCCAACGGTCGACCGGAAGGGCGAGTTCGTCGGCATCATCTTCGACGGGAACGTCCAATCCCTGCCCGAGGACCTGTACTACGAGGACGTCCAGTCGCGCTCGCTGAGCGTGCACAGCGCCGCGATCATCGAGGCCCTCCGCAAGGTCTATGGCGTCAGCGCCCTCGCCGACGAGCTGGTCAGCGGCCACCGCTGACCCGGGCCATTGCCTTCGAGGCGAGGCGGTCGAACGCCCTGACGCAGAGCTCGAGGTGCTCCTCGCGGGTGTCCTCGATCTTGTTGTGGCTGATCCCCCGCAGGCTCTGGACGAACATCATCGCGGTGGGAACGCCCGCGCGGCTCACCTCGGCCGCGTCGTGAAGCGGCCCGGAGGGGAGTCGGTGCGCCTGGCCGCAGGTCTCCCTGATTGACTCCTCGCAGAGCCCCACGAGGGCGGCGTCGAACAGAATGGGCTCAATCTGCCAGATCCGGCCCCAGGACACCGACACGCCCCCCTGCGCCGCGAACCGCGCGGCCGCCTCGCGGGCCTCGAGGAGCATCCTCGCGAGCGCCGCCGGGTCGAGATGGCGCTGGTCCAGGGTGATCCTGCACTCCTCGACCACGCTGGTCACGATCCCGGGCCTTGTCGCGCACGAGCCGATCGTGCAGACCCCGCCGTTGCGATCCGCGATCGAGTAGATCTCGGGGCTCATCCGCGCGGCGGCGAGAAAGGCGTCCCGGCGGCGGTTCATGGGCGTGCTGCCCGAGTGGGCGGCCTGGCCCAGGAACGTGACCGAATGGCGCTCGACTCCGTACGTGCCGAGGACGGCGCCGAGGGGCAGGCCGAGGTCCAGGAGCACCGGCCCCTGCTCGATGTGCAGCTCGAGGTACGCGGCCGCGTTCGCCAGCTCGCGGCCGCTGCGCTTCACGTTTTCGAAGTCGATTCCCACCTCCCTCAGGGCGTCGGGCAGGCCGACGCCGTCCCTGTCCCTTAGCGCGCGGGCCTCGCCCATGTCGAGCGTCCCGGCGCAGGCCGAGGACCCGAAAAGGCTCTTGCCGAAGCGGGCCCCCTCCTCGTCGGCCCAATCGACGAGGCGCACCGTCACGGGGGGGCGCCCGCCGTATTCCGCGCTGATCCTTCGCAGGATCTCGACCCCCGCCAGGACGTTGAGGCAGCCGTCGAGCCAGCCGCCGTTCGGAACCGAGTCCATGTGGCCCCCGATGAGGAGGGCCCTGTCGCTCTCCCCCTTGATCGTCGCCCACAGGTTGCCGGCCTCGTCCGCGTGCACCTCGGCCGGGAGCGCCACGAGCTTCTCGCGGAGCCACGCCCTGGCGGCGACCCACGTCTTGGTGAAAGCTACGCGCTGGGCCCCGTTCTCGTCCGACGTCAGCCGCCGCAGCTCCCTGAGCTCCGCGACCGTGCGCCTTGGATCAACAGCAGCGTTCATCTTGGGTCGGAGGGGGGCAGAGCGTGGCGTAGTTACTGCTTGGAAACGAGCGAATTCTGGGCGAGATTCCGCGCGTTCCGCTCGCGCATGCCGACCCTAGCCACCACTGTCGACGGCCTAAGGCTGCCCAACCCGTTTGTGATCGGCTCGGGCCCCCCCGGGACCAACCTGAGCGTCATAAACCGGGCCTTCCGCGAGGGCTGGGGCGCCGTCATAGCAAAGACCATCAGCCTCGACTCGTCGAAGGTCGTCAACGTCTCGCCCCGCTACGCGAAGCTCCATTCCAGCGACGGCAAGGAGGTCATCGGATGGGAGAACATCGAGCTCATCAGCGACCGGCCGTTCACGGTCTGGCTCGACGAGTTCAAGCAGTGCAAGGACGCCAATCCCAAGGGCGTCCTGATCGCGTCGATCATGGAGGAATACAGGAAGGACTCCTGGGTGGAGATCGTCGAGCGCTGCCAGGAGGCGGGCGTCGACGGTTTCGAGCTCAATTTCTCGTGCCCGCACGGCCTGCCCGAGCGCAAGATGGGGGCGGCCATGGGCCAGGACCCCGCCATCCTCGAGGAGGTGTGCGGCTGGGTCATGTCCGCGGCAAAGCGCCCGGTGTGGGCGAAGATGACCCCGAACATCACCCACATCGAGGAGCCGAGCCGGGCCGCGCTCAAGGCGGGATGCCAGGGCCTGAGCGCGATTAACACGATTCGCAGCGTCATGGGGGTCAACCTGGACACGCTGCGCCCGGAGCCATCGGTCGAGGGCTGGACCACGCCGGGCGGCTACTCGTCGAAGGCGGTCAAGCCGATCGCCCTGCGCATGGTCATGGAGATCGCGACGATGATCCGGGCGGAGTTCCCGGGCCGGTCCCTCTCGGGCCTGGGAGGGATCGAGAGCGGCGGCGACGCCGCGCAGTTCATCCTGCTAGGATGCGACACGGTCCAGGTCTGCACCGGCGTCATGAAGTCCGGCTACGAGTGCGTGAAGCCGATGTGCGACGAGCTGCTCGCGTTCATGGACAAGCACAAGTTCGAGACGGTCGCCCAGTTCAAGGGCAGGAGCCTGGAGTACTTCACATCCCACGCGGAGCTCGTGAGGCGCCAGTCCGTGCGCAAGGCAGCCCAGAAGGCGGCGCCGAGGCGGGCCGTGGCATCGGACGGCGAATGGAGCGGGGACGAGTTCGTAAAGCAGTCCGACGCACTGTCCCGGGAATAGTGCGGATCCCAGATGATCCGACTGGCAGCCTCAGCCGACGCCCCGCAGATCGCAGCTATCTACCGGCCCTTCTGCGAGGAATCCCACGTTTCATTCGAGATCGATGCGCCCGACGAGGTCGAAATGGCCGCCCGAATCGACAAGATCAACCGCCGCTTCCCCTGGCTTGTCGACGAGGACAACGGGAAGGTTGCCGGGTACGCGTACGCGTCGCCGCACCGGGAGCGCGCCGCCTACCGCTGGGCCGTCGACCTGACCGTGTACGTCCACGAGCAGTTCCGCGGCAGGGGCATCGGCAAGGCCCTTTACTCGGAGCTGTTCGGCCGCCTGCGCGCCCAGGGCCTCTTCAAGGCCTACGCCGGCATCGCGCTCCCGAATCCGGCCAGCCAGGCGTTCCACGAATCGATGGGCTTCACCCTCGTCGGAATATATCGCAAGATCGGCTACAAGCTCGGAGCTTGGTGGGACGTGGGCTGGTGGCAGCTCGCCCTCCAGCCGGAGGCCGATCCCCCAGCCGAGCCGAAACCCCCGTCCGCATCAACAGCTCAACTATGAAACCAGACCACCTCGTCCCCTGCCCTCTCTTCATCGGCGGCGAATGGATCCGGCCCAAGCTCGCTGGCACCCCCGTATACAATCCCTCCACGGGAGACGTCATCTCGGAGTGCCCGATCGGCGGCGCGGCCGAGGTCGATGCGGCGGTCGAGGCGGCAGCCGCCGCGTTCCCCGCGTGGAGCGAGACCCCGGCGATCGAGCGGGCCCGGCTCCTCTTCCGTTTCAGGCACCTGGTCGAGGAGAACTTCGACCGGTTCTGCAACAGCATCACGCGCGAGAACGGCAAGACCCTGGTGGAGGCACGCGGCAGCATCTACAGGGGGATCGAGAACATCGAGTACGCCTGCGGCATCCCCGCGCTCCTCTTCGGGGACTCGCTCGGGAACGTCGCCAGGGGGGTCGACTGCGAAACGAACCTGCAGCCGGTCGGCGTCTGCGCCGGGATCACGCCGTTCAACTTCCCCGCCATGGTCCCGCTTTGGATGTTTCCGCTGGCCATCGCCTGCGGGAACACGTTCGTCCTCAAGCCGAGCGAGAAGGTCCCGCTGACGGCCCTCCTGCTGGCGGAGCTCCTCGAGAAGGCCGGGCTTCCGAAGGGCGTCCTCAACGTGGTCCACGGCGGCCGCGACTGCGTCGACGCGCTGCTCGGCCACCCGAAGGTGAGGGCGGTCTCCTTCGTCGGCTCCTCGCCGGTGGCGAGGCACATCTACGAGACCGGCACAAGGAACGGCAAGCGGGTGCAGGCCAACGGCGGCGCCAAGAACTTCGTCGTCGTCATGCCCGACGCCGACGCGCCCCGCACCGTCGAGGCCCTCTCGATGGCGGCGTTCGGATGCGCCGGGGAGCGCTGCATGGCCGGCTCGACCGCGGTCGCCGTCGGCAAGGCGGGCGAGGTCTTCGTGCCGCAGCTGGTCGACGCCGCGCGGTCGATCAAGGTAGGTCGGACGGACTCGGCCATGTCGCAGCCCGACATGGGCCCCCTCATCACGGGATCGCACCGCGACCGTGTCGCGCAACTCGTTGAATCGGGGGCAAATGAGGGGGCGACGATCGCCTGCGACGGCCGCGGCGTCAACGTCCCCGGCGCCCCCAACGGCTTCTACCTCGGCGCCACGGTCGTCGACAACGTCCGCGACACGATGACCATCGCCCGCGAGGAGATCTTCGGGCCCGTGCTCAACGTCGTGCGCGTGGAGGACCTCGGCCAGGCGATCGAGGTCGCGAACAGGTCCGCGTACGGAAACGGCGCCTCGATCTTCACGACCTCCGGGGCGGCCGCCCGCGAATTCAAGCACAGGGTCAAGGCGGGGATGGTCGGGATCAACATCGGCGTCCCGGCAACGATGGCGATGTTCCCGTTCACCGGCTGGGACGCCTCGTTCTACGGGGACCTCCACATCCAGGGGCGCGAGGCGGTGCAGTTCTACACCCAGCAGAAGGTGGTCACGTCCCGCTGGTACGGCGCCGACGTCGGGGACGTCTGGCGCAAGTGAGGCCGCCATGCCCCTCCTGATCAAGAACGGCGAGGTCATCACCGCGGACTCGCGGTCGAGGGCCGACATCTACTGCGAGGGCGAGACCATCACGCGGATAGGCACGGGCCTCGAGGCCCCGCCCGGCGCGCAGGTGATCGACGCCGCGGGCAAGTACGTGTTCCCGGGATTCGTGGACCCGCACGTCCACATCACGCTCCCGTTCATGGGCACGTCCGCGAAGGACACCTATGAGACGGCCAGCAGGGCCGCGCTCGTCGGCGGGACCACCACGCTCATCGAGATGTGCTGCCCGGCCCGCACGGAGGACGCCCTCGCGGGATTCGAGCACTGGATGGCGCAGGCCGAGGGCCGCTCCGCGTGCGACTTCACCTTCCACATGGGCGCGGCCAAGTTCGACGAGCGGACTGAGTCCGCCCTGCGCGAGATCGTCCGGCGCGGCGTCACCTCGTTCAAGATCTTCCTAGCGTACAAGGGCGCGTTCGGAATCGACGACCTGGAGCTCTACCGGACGCTCAAGCTCGCCCGGGAGCTGGGCGCCGTCGTGACCGCGCACTGTGAGAACGAGACCCTGGTCGCCGAGCGGCAGAAGGAGCTCGTGGCCGCCGGGAAGACCGACCCTGGCCAGCACCACGAGAGCCGCCCCCCGGCGGTCGAGGCCGAGGGCGTCCACCACCTGCTGGCCTTCGCCGAGCTGACCGGCGCCCACGCGTACATCGTCCACCTCAGCTGCAAGAGGGCCCTCGACGAGGCGATCGCCGCACGCCGCCGAGGCGTGCGCGTGAGCATCGAGACGCTCATCCAGTACCTCGTCCTCGACAAGAGCTGCGCGGAGCGGGGGGGATTCGAGGGGGCGAAGTACGTCATGTCGCCCCCGCTGCGCGACGCGCAGAACCAGCCCGTCCTCTGGAACGGGCTCCGCGACGGGCTCATACAGACGGTCGCGACGGACCACGCGCCGTTTGACTTCGAAGGCCAGAAGCGGATGGGAGAATCCGATTTCACGAAGATCCCGAACGGCATCCCCTCGCTCGAGGAGAGGATCAAGCTGCTGCACACCCGCGGCGTGAAGGCGGGCAGGATCGACCTGCACACGCTCGTAAACGTAGCCAGCACGCAGGCCGCGAAGACTTTCGGCCTGTTCCCGCGCAAGGGGGCCATCCAGCCCGGCGCGGACGCCGACCTTGTCGTCTTCGACCCGGCCTACCGGGGCGTGATCTCGGCGAAGACCCAGCACATGAACGTCGACTACAGCGCCTTCGAGGGATGGGAGTTCGTGGGGCGGCCCAGCGTCGTCACGGTGCGCGGGAAGATCGCCGTGCAGGACGGGAGCTTCACCGGCGAGCCCGCCAGGGGCCGCTTCCTTCGGCGCACCCCGGCTTGCGACTGACGTCGGGCGCCGCACCCTAGGCGTCCTTGCGCGAGGCGACCACGATGTCGCCGCCGCTCGAGCGCAGCTTCAGGAGGGGGCCCCCGCCGTTGACAGCGCCCGAGAGGCTGCTCTTGCCCTGCCCGCCGCGGTCGATCGTTATCGTCAGCCCGGCGGCGTTCACGTCGCCGCCGCTCGTCGCGGCGTCGAGCTGGAACCCCACCCCATGGCCAACGGTCGCCTTCACCTCCCCGCCCGAGGTCGAGAGCGAGCAGTCGCCCTTGAGAGGGCCGGCGAACACCGCCTTGACGTCGCCGCCGCTCGTGTGCGCGCTGAGCGTGCCCTCGACCGAGTCGATCCTGATGTCGCCGCCCGAGGTCCGCAGATCGGCCGGGCCGGCCACACGCCCGGCGGAGATGTTCCCCCCCGAGGTCGAGAGCTTCACGACAGCGCGCCCCTCGTCGAGCCTGACGTTCCCGCCGGATGTCGAGGCGTCGATGTCGGCGCCGATCTTGCCGAGCTCGATCTCCCCGCCCGAGGTGCGGGCCCGCACCGCGCCGTCCAGGTCGCCGACGGCGACGTCGCCACCGGAGGTCTTCAGTTCGACGGACGTGCGGCTTGGGACGGTCACGAGGAAGTCGACCTGGACGGGCGGCCAGCCGCCAAAGTGGAACCCGGACCCCTCCTTGTAGGAGGCTGTCGCAGTGACGTCGTTGCCGTGCTGCTCGATGACGAGGTCGAGCTTCTGGAGCAGAGCGTCCGCCTCGGCCTCGGTGCTGGCGCGGATATGCTCCTTGGCGACGACCTTGATCACCGAGTCCGATGACGGCATCACGCGGATGTCGCCCCCGGCGGTCGCGGCCGTGAGGTGGGCGCCGGGCTGCACCTGGAACGACTTCTCCACGGTGCGCTCGATCTTTGCGGACGCGGTGGCGGTGACGGCGGCAAGAATGCAGCCCGTTGCTACGAATCGGTTGAGGAGGCTCATGGTTGGGTAGTTAACCCGATAACACTCCCGGGAGGGAAAGGTTACAGAAACAATCGCCCGGACAGCGGATTGGGCGGAGCCGGGCGCGCGCGGCCGCGATTTGCGGCTGGTGCCCGCCGGGGGCCGCGGCTAGGGTCGCGCGAGTTACACAACCCGTATGCCCAAGGCGTTTTCCGATCTTTCAGAGCAGGAGGTGCTGGCGCTCGCGATATCCCTGGAGGAGGAGGACGGGCGCATCTACGGCGACTTTGCGGACCGGCTCCGGGACGTCTATCCCTCCACGACCGCGATGCTTGAAAAGCTGCAGAGCGAGGAGTCCGGGCACCGCCAGAGGCTGATAGATAGGTACCGCGAGCGCTTCGGCGAGCACATCCCGCTGATCCAGCGCGCGGACATCCGGGGGTTCGTTAGCCGGAGGCCCGTCTGGCTCATGCGAACCCTCTCGGTCACCCAGGTGCGCCGGCAGGTCGAGGTGATGGAGCTCGAATCGCGGCGCTTTTACGAGGCCGCCGCGACGAGGACGGGCGACGCCGGCACGCGGCTCCTGCTCGGCGACCTCGCGCTGGTCGAGGCGGGCCACGAGGCCCTGGCCGAGAGGCTCGAGGCGGAACAGGTCGCCTCCGGCGCCCGCGCGAGCGAGGACGAGAGCCAGCGGCGCATGTTCGTCCTGCAGGTCGTCCAGCCCGGCCTTGCCGGGCTGATGGACGGCTCGGTCTCCACGCTCGCGCCGCTCTTCGCCTCCGCGTTCGCGACCCACAGCGCCCGGGACGCGCTCCTCGTGGGGCTGGCGTCCTCCGTCGGCGCTGGGATCAGCATGGGCTTCGCCGAGGCCCTGTCGGACGACGGGGCGCTCAGCGGCCGCGGCCATCCGCTCGTGCGGGGCGTCGTCTGCGGCCTCATGACCGCCGCGGGTGGTCTGGGCCACACGCTCCCCTTCCTGATCCCGTCCTTCCACGTGGCGTTCACGGTCGCCGTATGCGTCGTCGCCGTCGAGCTTGTCATCATCTCTTGGATACGCCACCACTACATGGACACGCGTTTCCTCTCGGCCGCGTTCCAGGTGATCGTGGGCGGGCTGCTCGTCTTCTTCGCGGGCATGCTGATAGGGTCGTCGTAGGGTGAGCCTGGGCGCGCTCGAGAACCCGGACCTGGCGCCCGTGCGCCCGGAGAGGCGCACGTGGCGGACCGGCAGCTACGCCGCCCTCTGGATCTCGATGTCGGCGTGCGTGCCGACCTACATGCTCGCCTCCTCCCTCGTCGGCGGGGGCATGAACTGGTGGGAGGCGATCCTGACTATCTTCCTCGGCAACACGATCGTCCTGGTGCCGATACTCCTGAACGCGCACGCGGGCACGCGCTACGGGATCCCCTTTCCCGTGCTCTGCCGCGCGTCCTTCGGCACCCTGGGCGCGAACATACCCGCGATGCTGCGGGCCCTCGTCGCCTGCGGCTGGTTCGGGATCCAGTCGTGGATCGGCGGGGACGCGATCTGCAGGATCCTCGCGGTCTTCTTCCCGGCCTTCGGGGCAGGAGCGCAGAATGCGCTCGGCATCACCGTGCCCCAGTTCGCCTGCTTCATGGCGTTCTGGGGCATCAACATGTGGGTCGTCTACAAGGGGATCGACTCGATACGCATCCTGTTGAACATCAAGGCCCCCCTTCTGATGGCGCTCGGACTCGTGTTCCTCGTGTGGGCCTACAGGGGCGCCGGCGGGTTCGGCCCGATGCTCTCGCAGCCGTCGGCGTTCGATGCCGGCCAGCCGAAGGCGGGCCGCTTCATGGAGTTCTTCGTCCCGGGCCTCACCGGGATGATCGGCTTCTGGGCCACGCTCTCGCTCAATATCCCGGACTTCTCGCGCTATGCCGCGTCCCAGCGCGACCAGATGGTCGGCCAGGCGCTCGGCCTGCCGCTGGCGATGGCGTTCTACTCGTTCATCGGCGTGGCCGTGACGTCGGCGACGACCGTCATATTCGGGCAGACGATCTGGAACCCGCTCGACGTCCTGATCCGGTTCAAGAGCCCCGCCGTCCTGATCGTCGCGATGCTCGCCCTGTGCATCGCCACCCTGGCCACGAACATCGCGGCCAACGTGGTCTCCCCCGCGAACGACTTCTCGCACCTCGCGCCGAGGAGGATCTCGTTCCGCGTCGGGGGGCTGATCACCGGGCTCATCGGGATCGCCATGATGCCCTGGAAGCTCGTCGCCGACCCGTCGGGCTACATCTTCACGTGGCTGGTCGGCTACAGCGCGCTCCTGGGGCCTGTGGGCGGGATCATGATCGCGGACTACTTCGTCCTGCGCCACGGGGAGCTGGACGTCCCGGCGCTCTACGACCCGGACGGCTGCTACCGCTACTCGCGCGGGTGGAGCGTCGTCGCGATCGCGGCGTTCGCGATCGCCGTGCTGCCCAGCCTACCCGGCTTCCTCGCCCAGGCCGGCTGGGTCGACCCTGCGCGCGTGCCCGCCCCGCTGCTGGCGGTCTACGGATACGCCTGGTTCGCCGGGTTCGCGATAGCATTTGTCGCCTACATCATCCTGCGTAAGCTGGCGCCCAATAGCTGACCATGAAGAAAATCCCGCTCCCCCCCACCGACCACGTTCCGAAGCCTTACTCAGGGCCCTCAGCCGAGGAGGTGCTGGCCCTGAGGAAGCAGTTCCTGAACCCGGCGATCTTCCACTACTACAAGAAGCCGGTGATGATCGTCGAGGGCAGGGCCCAGTGGCTGTTCGACGAGAAGGGCCGGCGCTACCTTGACGGGATCGGCGGGATCGTGACGGTGAGCTGCGGGCACTGCCATCCGCACGTCGTCGCCGCCGCGCACCTGCAGAACGAGACGCTCCAGCACACCACGACGATCTACCTGCACCCGAACGTCGCGCTCTACGCCAAGGAGCTGGCGGCAAAGATGCCGGGCGAGCTCAAGGTCGTCTACTTCGTCAACTCGGGCTCGGAGGCCAACGACCTGGCGCTCCTCATGGCCCGGGCATACACAGGGTCCTACGACGTGATCGCGCTGCGCAACGGCTACCACGGGGGCAGCCAGTCCACCATGGGCCTCACCTCGCACCACACGTGGAAGTTCAACGTGCCCCATGGCTTCGGCATCCAGCACGCGATCCTGCCCGACCTTTACCGGGGGCCGCACGGGAAGGACGACCCGGAGGCCGGCAGGAAGTACGCCGAGGACGTCAGGAGCCTGATCCAGTTCGGAACATCCGGGACGATCGCGGGCTTCATCGCCGAATCCATCCAGGGGGTGGGCGGCACGGTCGTCTTTCCCGACGGGTACCTGAGGCACGCCTACGGCCACGTGAGGGCGGCAGGGGGCCTGTGCATCGCCGACGAGGTCCAGCCGGGGTTCGGCCGGACGGGCACCTACTACTGGGGATTCGAGACGCAGGGCGTCGTGCCGGACATCGTGACGATGGCGAAGGGCATCGGGAACGGCTGCGCCCTCGCGGCTGTCGTGACGACGCCAAAGGTCGCCCATGCGCTCACCTCGCGCATCCATTTCAACACGTTCGGAGGCAATCCCGTCGTCTGCGCGCAGGGTCGCGCCGTCCTAGAGGTTATCGACAGGGAGGGCCTGCAGGCCAACTCGCTCAGGATCGGAAACTACCTCAAGGCCGGATTCGCGCGGCTGGAGGAGAAGCACTCCCTGATCGGCGACATCCGCGGGCTGGGGCTCATGCTCGGCATCGAGCTCGTGAAGGACCGCGGGACGAAGGAGCCCGCCAGGGAGGAGTGCGCCGCGGTGTTCGAGGCGTGCAAGGACATGGGGCTGCTGATCGGCAAGGGCGGGCTCTGGGGCAACACGCTGCGGATCAAGCCCCCGATGATATTCTCGTCGACCGACGCCGACTTCATGCTGGCGGTCCTCGACGAGGCGCTCGCGGCGGCCTAGGGGATCTTCAGCTCGACGCCGATCTTCAGGGTGGCGTTCTCGCTCGGGAGAACGTCGCGGTTGGCCGCGTAGATGTCCCGCCACCTCGACCGGTTCCCGTAGTACCGCTGGGCAAGGTTGAAGAGGGTGTCGCCCTTGGCCACCGTGTGGTGGCGGACACTGGGCGGGGGCGTCGGCTTCGCGGGCTCGGCCTGGGCGGGCGGGCTCTCCGGCGGCGCGTCCGCGATGGCCGACGAGGTCGCGGTGTCCCCCGGCCCCGCCGGCGCCAGCGAGATGGGCGGGCCCGCCGCGCCTGCCGGGGGCGTGGCCGGCCCCTCGGCCGGGGCCGGCTGCGCCGCGATGGAACCGAGGTCTATCGTGGTCGAATGGGTCACGGGCACCAGGGCGCCGGCGCGAAGCGCCGCGTTCTCGGCCCTGAGCTCGTCGTTCTCGCGCTGCAGGCGCGCGACCTGCTCCTGGACCCCCAGGTGCTCCGTCTGGCTCTCGAGCGGCTGGCCGGGCAGCGAGCGCGCGAACTCTCGCTTCGCGGAGTCGATCATGCCCCTGACGAAGACGGCCTGCTTCGAGTTGGGCTCGAGCTCGAGGTACCTCCGGAAATGGTAGATGGCGGAGATCGGGTCCCTGATGTGGTTCAGGTAGATGAGGCCGGCGTCCAGGTTCGACTCGGGCGCCGCGTCGCCGCGGCGGTCGATGACCTTCAGGTAGGCGGCGAGGGCCTCGTCCCACCTGCCCTGGCGCTCCAGCTGCTGGCCGTCGCGGTAGTTCGAGTCATCCATCTCGGAGGAGAGCGACGGCGCGTCGCCCCCGCAGCCGGGGCCGGCGGCAAGCGCGAGCAGCGCCGCCGCCCCAAGAATGATTGAACGTGTTGTCATCGAAGCGAAAGGGGTTGAACGGCCGGACCCGTGCGCTAAATTCCTACCTCTACCCCGCCAACTCAAACCTAAATGGGACGCTTCAACCACCCGCGCTGATGGCCATCGCGCCGAAAACCGCGCTCGCGCGCGCCCGGCGGTGCATCCGCATCGAGTGCAACGCCCTCGAGGAGACCTCGCGCGGCCTCGGAGAGGAGTTCATAGAGACCGCCCGGGCGGTGGAGGAGGTGGTGGCGGCCGGGGGGAAGCTGATCTTCAGCGGCGTCGGCAAGTCGGCCCACATCGCCGGGAAGATCGCCGCGACCTTCAACAGCACGGGGGTCTCCTCCTGTTTCCTCGACCCCACCCAGGCCCTCCACGGGGACCTCGGCCTCTGCGACGAGGGCGACCTTGCGATACTGCTCAGCAACAGCGGCCAGTCTGACGAGGTCCTGAGGCTCGTGCCGATGCTCAAGCGATTCGGGCTGAAGATCGTGGCGCTGACCGGCAGCCCGAAGTCGGACCTCGCGCGCCGGGCGGACTTCCGGCTCCTCTACAAAGCGACGCGCGAGGCCTGCCCGCTCAAGCTCGCCCCCACGGCGAGCACGACAGCGGCCCTCGCCCTCGGGGACGCGCTGGCGATGGTGCTGCTCGAGGCGCGCGGCCTCACTCGCGACGATTTCGCTATGTACCACCCGGCGGGCAACCTGGGGCGGGTCCTCCTGCTTCGCGCCCGCGACATCATGCGCACGGGCGACCGGCTGCCGGTGGCGAAGGACGCCGTCACCGTCCAGGACGCGATCCTGGCGATGACCAAGGCGAAGAGCGGAAGCATCGCGCTCGTGCGGCCGGCCAGCGGGAAGCTGAGCGGCATATTGACGGACGGCGACTTCCGCCGCTCCGCCCTCTCGGGGCCGGGCTTCCTCGGGCGGCCCGTGTCGGACTTCATGACCCGCTCGCCCAAGGTGATCCGGGACGACGCCCTCGCGGTTGACGCACTTCGCATCTTCGAGCTCCACAAGATCGACGACCTTATCGTCGTGGACTCGTCCGGAAGGCCCGTGGGCCTGATCGACGGCCAGGACCTGCCGAAGCTCAAGATCGTGTGACACAGCCCCTGCGCATCGGCATCGTCGGTATGGGGGGGTTCGCCGGCTCCCACCACAACACCGTCGCGAGGCTTGAGGAGCGCGGAATCGTCCGGCTGGTCTGCGCCTGCGACCCCCGGCTCGCCGCCTTCGCCGCCGAGCAGCAGGCCTGGCGCTTCGGCCCGCGCGGCGTCCGGGCGTTCGACGACTACAGGGCGATGCTCGGGGCATGCAGCGGCGATCTCGACTACGTCGTCACGCCGACCCCGATCCAGCTGCATGCGGCGATGCACGACGCGATCACGTCCGCAGGCCTTCCCGCCTACGTCGAGAAGCCCCCCACCCTGGACTACCTGGAGCTTGACAGGATGGTGGCCGCCGACAGGCGCGCGCCAAAGTCCTCGCTCGTCGGCTTCAACTACATCGTCGAGAAGAGCCGCCTCGCGCTGAAGGAAAGGCTCCTCTCCGGCGAGTTCGGGGCGACGCGCGGCGGGACCCTGAGCGCCCTCTGGCCGCGCCCCTCCAGCTATTTCACCCGAAACGGCTGGTCCGGCCGGCTCATCATCGGTGGACAGGTCGTCCTCGACTCGTGCTTCGGCAACGCGATCTCCCACTTCGTCCACAACATGCTGTTCTGGACCGGCACGGCCGGCCTCTACAGCTGGGCAGAGGTCGCGGCGGTCAGGGCCGAGCTCTACCGCGCCCACGCGATCGAGGGCGCGGACACGTTCTTCGTGGAGGCGGACCTCACCTCGGGCTGCACGCTCAGGTTCGCCCTCTCCCACGCCTGCGCCGGCGCGAGCACGAGCTCCGAGACCGTGATCTGCGAGAAGGCGATCTTCAGGTACGGGGTGGGCGGCCAGGTCGAGATCGCGTGGAGGGACGGCAGGACCGAGCGCACGTCGAGCGGTCCCTTCGACGGCCTTGAGGAGAACCACATCGAGTACTGCCGGTACCTGCGCGGGGAGGTGGCGAGGCCCGCGACGACGATCGAGGATTCGCGCCCGTTCGTCGTGCTGAACGACCTTGCTCACGTCTCGAGCGCCAGCATCAGCCCGATACCCGAGGGCCTGGTCTCGCACGAGCGCGACGAGAAGGAGCAGAAGGACTACGTGAGCGTCGCGGGGCTCCCCAGGGTCGTGGACAACTTCCTCTCACGCGGCGTCTGGCCAAGCGACGCGGGCTGGCGCCGGGGCAAGGGCGAGGTCGTGACCCCGTCGGACCTCGGCCGGTTCCACGCGACGGTGCGCGCGATGGCCGAGGCGAACGGTGCCGGAGCGCCGCGCTGACGGGCCGCCCGGCCCGGGGGAACGGCCCGCCCGAGACGCCACCTTTACTTGGGCGCGGAGTTGGGCAAGGTTTGGCCCATGGCCACGCCGCCCTTCGCGCACCAGGACCCCCTGCCCCTCTCGGGGGATGACACCCAATACCGCCTTCTCTCGAAGGAGGGCGTCTCGACCACCCAATTCGAGGGCCGCGAGGTCCTGAAGGTCGAGCCCGAGGTCCTCTCGTTCCTGGCCCAGCAGGCGTTTCGGGACAGCGCCTTCATGCTGCGCACGGGCCATCTCAGGCAGCTCGCTGCGATCCTGGAGGATCCCGAGGCCTCGGCAAACGACCGCTACGTGGCGCTGACGCTCCTCAAGAACGCGGAGATCGCCGCCCAGGGGATCCTGCCGATGTGCCAGGACACCGGCACGGCCGCCATCTTCGCCAAGAAGGGCGAGCGCGTCTGGACCGGCGCCGACGACGCCCTCTTCCTGAGCCGCGGCGTCTACGAGTGCTTCACGAAGGAGAACCTGCGCTACTCGATGGTGGCCCCGCTCGACATGTGGACCGAGGTCAACACCGCCACCAACCTCCCGGCCCAGATCGACATACTCTCCACGCCGGGCGACACCTACGAGCTGCTCTTCGTCGCCAAGGGCGGGGGCTCGGCCAACAAGATGCTCTTCTTCCAGGAGACCAAGGCGCTCCTGAACCCGACGAGCTTCGCGAAGTTCGTGGCGGACAAGCTGCCCCTGCTGGGGACGGCCGCGTGCCCGCCCTACCACCTGGTGTTCGTCGTCGGCGGCACCAGCGCCGAGGCGTGCATGAAGACCCTCAAGCTGGCCTCCGCCCGCCACCTAGACTCGCTCCCCACCTCGGGAAACGAGCTCGGGCGCGGCTTCCGCGACACGCAGTGGGAGGCGAAGGTCCTCGAGATCGCCCGCAAGACCGGGATCGGGGCCCAGTTCGGGGGGAAGTACTTCGCCCTCGACGCGCGCGTGATCCGGCTCGCCCGGCACGGCGCGAGCTGCCCGGTCGGCATGGGCGTCTCATGCTCGGCCGACCGCAACATCAGGGCCAAGATAACGCGCGACGGCGTCTTCCTCGAGGCCCTCGACTCGGACCCGGGCCGCTTCATACCCCCCGCCCAGAGGACCCTGAAGGACACGGGGGTCGTCCCCATCGATCTCGACCGGCCGATGGACGAGATCCGGGCCGAGCTCTCGAAGTACCCGGTCACGACGCGCGTCTCCCTCAGCGGGACCATGGTGGTCGCCCGCGACGGCGCGCACGCAAAGCTCAAGGAGCGGGTGGATGCCGGCAGGGGCCTGCCCGACTACTTCAAGAGGTATCCGGTCTATTACGCGGGCCCCGCCAAGACCCCCACGGGATACGCCTCCGGGTCGTTCGGCCCGACCACCGCGGGCCGGATGGACGGCTACGTCGACCTGTTCCAGTCCCTCGGCGGATCGATGGTCATGCTCGCCAAGGGCAACCGCGGGCCGGAGGTGACCGCCTCGTGCAAGAGGCACGGGGGATTCTACCTGGGCAGCGTGGGCGGGCCGGCCGCGATCCTCGCGAAGGAGAACATCTCGAAGGTGGAGATGCTGGAGTACCCCGAGCTCGGCATGGAGGCCGTGTGGAAGATCGAGGTGAGGGATTTCCCGGCCTTCATCCTTGTCGACGACAAGGGCAACGACTTCTTCGCTAACGGCTGCGCCGCCTGCCTGCCGCCGTCCCCGAAGCTCGTCAGAACCTGAACTCGAGGGACATCCCCCCGGCCCCGTACCGGTCGAGCGACTCGTACATCCTGTCGTACGATGCCTTCTGCTTAATCCTGTAGCCCCCAAGCAGGGCCGCTCCGGAAGACGAATCGGACGGTAGTGCCGGAACCAGCAGCCTCTCAAGGCGCTCGCCTGATGGGTCGACGCGGGCGAGGGGCTCGGACGGCGGCTGGCGGACCGAGGCAAAGGACGCCTCAAACTCCCGGTCGGAGCCAAAGACGTCGCCCCTTGCGAGCTCGGGGTCCGCCCCCCGGAAATCGACGAGGGCGGAAGCGACCCCGTCCGAGAACTGGGTACCCTTCGCGGCCTCGGACTTGGCGACCGGAGGCGCCTCGGCCAAATGTGACGCGATCTGCGCGACGACCGGCTCGGGCGAGCTGGCCAGCCCGGAGGCCGCAACCGCGGTCTCCTCCCGGGCCTGGGCCGCGGGGGCCGCGATCTGCGCGGCGGAGGCGACTGCGCGGGCAACGGGGGCCGGAGCCGAGGCGACCGGGCGGGCTGCGCGGCCGGGCTGCGAGGGCCCGCCCGCAAAGTGCACCCCCGCCCACGTGAGGGCGATTGCCGCCGCCGCCCCGAACGGAACGCGGTTTCGCAGGGCGACCGCGAAGACCCTCGAGACCCCGTCCCACCACGGCCGCCTTTCCATGATCGCAGCCAGCTGCTTCGCGCGGATCTCCGACTCGAACCGCTCCCAGAACTCCCTCGGGGGACGCTCCGCCCGCTTTAGGCGCAGGAGGTCCTCAATCGTGATCTTCCGTTCAGGGTCCTTCATCATTGCAAATAGGGTTGTAGTTCGGCCTGAAGCAACTGCTTTGCATAATGGAGCCTGGATCGGACAGTTCCGACCGAGCAATCCATCACTTCTGCAATCTCCTGGTGGCTGAGTCCGTCGATTTCGAACAAAGTCACCACAGTCCGATGATTGATAGACAGTTTCTGCATCGCATCGTTCAATTTTTCCTGGAGTTCACGCACGAAGGCATCCCTGCCGGCACCCGTCTTTTCGGTCAGGGCGTCCACAAGCTCCCGTGACACCGGATCGTCCTCGCGGATCGACTCCAGGCTGAAGAACGACCTCAGCCGGTTCTTCCTCAGGTGGCTCAGCGTCGAGTTGACGGCGATGCGGTAGAGCCACGTGAAGAAGGAGGACTGCCCCTGGAAGCGGTGGATCGACTGGAAGGCCTTGATGAAGGCGTCCTGGGCGAGGTCCGCAGCATCCTCCCGGTTTGACGTCATGTTGTATACGATGCCCAGGACGCGCTCCCGGTACTTGATGATCAGGCGGTCAAACGCGGCCACGTCGCCGGCCTGGACCTGCCGCACCACGGCCATGTCGGCATCCGCCTCGAGCTTGCGCTCGGGCGACGCCACGAGCGTCTTGCCAATGGCCTTGGTGGCGTTCATGCGGCGACGACAGGGAAGCTGCGGCCGCTCGGCTTGGCAAATCGAAACGCTCGGCGGGGCGCGGGCGCCGGCCGCTCAAGCAACGGGGCGCAGCGCGCCGACCTGGGAGAGAAGGACATCGCCAAGCGCGAGCAGATGCGGCGTCGGCGAATGGCCGGGCCATTCGGCAAGGGCCGCGCGCGCCGCCGAGATCTCCACCTGGACCGCGCCCTCGACGGCGTCAAAGACGCCCAGGTCGAGCATCTGCTTGAGACGGAGCGCGGGCTGGGATGGGCGCAGGCCGCCTATCTCCCCCGACAGCGCGGCCCTCTCGAAGGGCGGCAGCCGGTCCATCAGCGCGAACAGGGGAAGCGTGAACTTGCCGCTTGCAAGGTCGGTGCCGAGCGTCTTGCCGATCTTCTCCTCCCGCCCGAAGAAATCGGCGAGATCGTCGTAGATCTGGTAGGCGATGCCGAGGTGCCGGCCGAACCGGTCCAGGGCGTCCACGTAACCGTCCTCGGAGCCGGCCAGCCGCCCGCCGAGGAAGCAGGACACGCGGAAGAGCTCTGCCGTCTTCAGGTCGATGATGCGCTGGTACTCGGCCGGCGTCAGGTCGGTCGACCTCCGGCTGAGGCTCTGGATGATCTCGCCCGCGCACACCCGCCGCGTTGACTCGGACACCGCGGCGCAGACCTCCGTCGTCGGGAAATGCGTAGCGAGGTGGAGCGCGTGCGCAAACAGCGCGTCGCCCAGCAGGACCGCCGCGGTCGGACCGAACTCGCGCATCGCCGTCTTGCGGCTCCTGCGCACCTCGGCGGAGTCCATGATGTCGTCGTGCACGAGGGTCGCAAGATGGACGAGCTCGACCACGGCCGCGGCCCGGACGAGGTCCGGGGACACCTTTCCCGCCTCGTTCCAGCCGCTGAGGAACACCAGGGCCGGCCTGATCCGCTTTCCCGACGTGTCGATGCAGTAGTTGACGTTGGCCCTTATCTCGGGCTCGAACGCCGCCAGCTGCCCCTGGAGGAACTTGTCGAGCGCCGCCATGTGCGGGGCCAGCATCGCGAACACCCCCGCAAACGGGTGGGACGTGCCGGAAGGCGAAATGACGGGGCTCGGGGTCCTGGTCATCGACGACCAGAACCCTAGCCCGAAATCACGAAATCACCACCCAATTGTCGCGCCTGGCGAGGTTCACGGAACCTCGTAGACCTCGACGAGGGCGATGCCCGTGGCGCCTCCGGCGCCTGACAGCTCGACCGTGTATGTGCCGGGGGGAACGACGATGAGGATCGCCGAATCGGCGCTGCCGTTCGCAAACGCGAACGCGCCGGTCGCCGCCTCGGCCGCCGACAGGAGGGCGCCGTCATTGCCCGTCTGCCACGAGTAGTTCTCCCGGATCAGCGCCCCCGCGTTGTTCAAGAGCTGCAGGTGCGGGGCCGAAAGCGTCCCCGTGACCCCCAGCATCGAGAGGCCCGGCCCCGCGCCGCGGATCAGCAGGCGCTTGGGGGCGGCTCCGCTGATGTTGAAGCCGCCGATCATTATGTCCGCGCCGGTGCCCACGTTCCCGCGGGTCGAGACGTTGACCAGCTTCTGGGAGGAGAACAATTGGAGCGTGTCGAGGTCGTAGACCTCGACGAGCCCGACGCCGGTGTCGGTCCCGGTGCCGGCGACAAGGGCCGTGTAGCTGCCCGGGGCGAACGAGGCGACAAGGGCGGAGTCGGCGCTGCCGATGGGCAGGGCAAACGCGCCCGACTGGGCCTCAGCGTTGGCCACGGCGGTCTCGTTGGTGGGCGAGGAGCTCCAGCCCGTGTTCGAGTCGACGAGCGTCGAGCCCGAGTAGATGGACAGCTGGGTGCTGGCTATCGCGCCGGGGACCCCCAGGCCTGCCAGGGTCGGGCCCACAGCCCGGACCAGAAGCTGCTTGGGCGTCGTGCCGCCCACGACGAACCCGGCGATCATGTCGTTCGCGCCGGAGCCCACGAGCCCCCGCGTCGAGAGGTTCCTGAGGACGCCGTCGCTGAAGGTGCCCCCGGACACCCTGCCGGCGTAGATCACGCCGCCCGGCCCGCCCGTCAGGGTCGCCGTCATGAACCCGGTGGCCGGGTCGACCGTGCCCACCACGGTGTTGTTGCCCGCCGTCGCGATCGTGAACTTCCCGCTTGAGTCGACCGTTGAGCCGCCCGCGTCGGCGAAAGACCCCGACTTCACGTAGACCATGATCTCCCCGTCGGCTCCGACGATCGCGGCGACCTGGCTTGCCGCCACGCCCGAGATGCTGCCCGTGTAGTACCCGGAGGCGACCGAATTGCCACCCGTCTGGGTGACCGTGCCGATGAACATGTCCTGGCTTGGCGTCAGGGTGCCGGTCACCCCGGTCACCGAGGCGGTGCCGCTGATGGACGACCCCGAGAAGGAGCCCGCGGCGCTCACGTTGAGGTCCGAATAGAACGCCGTGGTCGCCGTGGCGGCCCCGCTGGAATGCGCGATATACGCTCCGTACAGCCCGTCGACGATGGCGAAGGCGAAGAGCCCGCTGTCCTTCAGGCCCTGGTACTGCCCGAAGTAGACGGTGTTCCCGAGGCCGCCGTTGCTGGTAACGGCCTCGACGATAACCGCGGTCGAGGTGGTCGTCTCTCCCGAATTGTCGGTCGTGATCGCCGTCAGGGTGTACACGCCGGCCGACTGCGGCGTCCACGAAATCGTATATGGCGGCGAGGAGACCGTGCCGATCAGGATGCCGTTAGCGTAGATCTGGACCGAGGCGATCGTCCCCGTCGGTGACGAGGCGTTCACGGTTATCGTGGTGCCCGCGCCCGCCGTCACGATGCCGCCGGAGGACGGCGACGTGATGCTGATGACCGGCGGCGGCTCCGGGACGACCGTGACGGACACCGCGGGAGAGCTGGTCACCTTGTCACCCAGGTTGTCTGTCACCTGGGCCGTGATCGTGTATGTGCCGAGGTTCGCCGGGGTCCAAACCACCGAATACGGGTACTTGATAGCGGTCGCCAGGACCGTTTGATCCACGAAGAACGCGATCTCCTCGATGTTGCCGTTGGGGGCGGTCCCCGTCGCCGAGATCGTGATCGGCGTGTTGACGACGACGCTTTCCTTGGGCGTCGGGTTGGTGATGCTCACCGTCGGCGGGATTCCGACGATGGTGCCGCCGCCCGTTCCGCCCGCGGTGACCTTCACGACCACGGTCGGGGAGGTCGCCGTGAACCCGAGGCCGTCGGTCGCAATCGCCGTCAGCTCGCTCGGCAGGGGAAGGCCCGTCACCGGGTCCACGTTCTGCTTGGCCGTGAACGTGACCGAATAGGTGCTCGAGGTCGTGGAGAGGTGATTGTCCGATCCCACAAAGTTTCCGTCCTGGAAGAACTGGACGTCGGTGACGGGAATCGGATTGCCGGAGGCGTCCAGGTTGGAATCCGTGGCGCTCGCCGTGATGGTCGCGGGCGCGCCCCCGTTGAGCGTCGACCCGTTGCTCGGCTTGGTGATCGCCACCGAGGGCAGCGCCCCGATGATAACGGTTGTCGGGGACGGCGTGATCGAGGGTGCCGAGTCCGTGGTCGACGCGATGACGTTGTTCTTCCCGTCATAGGCGAGCGCGGTGAGGGTGTAGATGCCCGTCACCGAGGGCTGCCACTGGAATACGTACGGGAATGACGAGATCGTGCCGAAGAGCACGCCGTCGATGTAGAGCTGGACCTGCGTGATGTTGAGCGCGCCGCTCGCGTTGACGACGACCGGGATGAATGCGGACGAGTCCGAATTGTAGTCGGGAATGGCAATTGTCGTGGGCGCCAATGGAGTGCCCGCCGGCGACGTTATGACGCATACGGGGATCGGCGTCACCGGGGCCACGACGACGATGCTGGTGAGGCTGGAGGCGAACGCCACCGTGGTCCCGTCTGCATCATACGAGACGGCCTTGAGGAAGTGCACCTGTCCGACGGGCCCCGGGGGCGTGTAAATGATCGAGTACGGGTAGTTGACGGCAGAGCCTATGACGCCGCCGTCAGCGTAGAAATCCACCCTGGAAATGGCGCCGCTCGGGATTGCGGACGCAGCCTCCACGACAACGGACGAGCCGAGGGGCACGACCGAGTTCGTCACGGGGCTCACGATCGTGACGCCCGTGGCATAGTACTCGACGGGCAGCGAGGTGGCCGTGTGGCCGAGCCCGTCGGAGCACACGCACGAGAGGTAATAGACGCCCGGCTGCGGGGGTGTCCAGCCGACCTCCTGGGGATAGGGGTCGCCGGGTCCGCCCGGCGGGGCGTTCACCGCGGTTCCGAGTATCTGGCCGTTGACGTAGAACGTGTACGAGAAGCCGCCCGCGGGGAACGTCCCGGTGGCCAGGGCCCACATGTCGATCGTATCCGTGAAGGGGCCGTTGCCGCCGTTGAGCGGGAGCGCGCCGCCCGTCATGTATATCGGGTTCGACCCGTAGATCGCGAAAATCACCGGCGGGGTGATGCTGCTGTAGACATCGACCTCGGTCATGCTGACCGAGAGAAGCGGCTGCTGCTGCTGCGCAAACGCGGCCGGAGCCGCGGCGGTTAGCAGGAGGGCCGTCAGAAGCGGGATTCGAGTATTCATAATGTCACTCCATGCGGACTGCTTTTTTGAAGCCGCGTTAATCATTTGGAGGTGCTGGCGTTCCGGGTGCCGTAAATCGAGCCCTTTGCACGCTTGCTAGATTCGTCCACGAACGGATCGGAGCCATCCCGGTAGCCGGGCAGGTCCGAGCGCTTGAGCTGGAACTGGCGAAGGTCCTTCGAGTTGTAGATCTGCTCGACCGGCGCCCCCTCGGCGCTGATCGTCTTCGCGGTTATGAAGATGACCAGGTTGTCGACGACGTCGTTCGTGTTCTCCTGCTTGAAGAGGTAGCCGATGACGGGAATCGAGCCCAGGAAGGGGATCTTGTTGGTGACCTTGTTGAAGTTGGTGCTGATAAGGCCGCCGATGCCCATCGTGTAGCCGTCCTTGATCGACACCTGCGTCGTCGCCTTGCGCGTCCCGATGATCGGGATCGCCGCGCCGCTCGCGCCGCCGAAGCTCGTCGTTCCCTGGTTCTGGCTCACCTCGGGCGCAAGGGTGAGCTTGATGAAGCCCCGCGAGTTCACCTGGGGCGTCACCTTGAGGATGATGCCGATGTCCTTGTACGTGAACCCGGCCACCTCGAACGTGCCCGTCTGCTGGTTGAAGGTGTAGTTCGGGATCGGGTACTGCTGGCCGACGTTGATCTGAGCCTCGGTGTTGTTGAGCGTCACGATCGTGGGGTTCGAGACGATCTTCGAGTCGTTGAGCTGCTGGAGCGCGGAGAGGACGAGCTTGAACTGGTCGGCCGAGAACACAGCCGAGAGCACGTTGTTGGTCAGGTACCCCGACTGCGAATTCTGCGCAAGGTTGGTCGCCGTGTTGATGGCGTTGGTCACGCTGTTGCCGAGCGTGTTTGCGAGGGAGCCGGTCGTGCCGGTGGTCGAGGTGTTGGTGACGACGCCGTTGGTCGAGCTGACGGACGTGGTGCTATTCGAGCCGTTGCTCAGCTGGTTCGCGTTCGAGGTGTTGTTGGAGCCCGTCGTGCCGTTTGTGACGTTGCCGGTGTTGGTCCCCTGCGAGCCGTAGCTCTTGTCGTATCCATAGAGTCCGGACGAGCCGGGCGTGGCGGTCACGGTCAGCCCGCTGAGCGAGCTCCAGTTCACGCCGATGTTCTTGATGTCGTTGTTCGCGATCTCGACGAACTTCGATTCGATCATCACCTGGTCGGTCGGGCGGTCGAGCTGCTCGATGACGGGCTTGATTCGCTTCATCCGCGAGGGCCTCTCGGTGATGACCAGGCTGTTCGTGCGCGGGTCGATGACGATCTTTCCGCCGGCCGTCGTGTCCACGAGGGAGGCGAGCGTCGGCTGGATCTCGGAGGCCTTGGCGTAGTTGATGATGAAGATCTCGGTCGAGACCGGCTCCTGCGTGAGGCTCTCGTTGCTCACGATCTTGATGATGTTGCCGTCTTCGACGAAGGTGTATCCGACGGGCGTCAGCACGACCTGGAATATCTGGCGCCAGGTCACGTCGTGGAGCTTGATCGAGGTCTTCCCCTGGAGGGTGTCGGGAATCACGATGTTCAGGTCGAAGAGCTCGGCCACGTTGCGCAGGATGTTGCGGATCTCCTCGTCGGGGAAGTCGACCGAGAGCGTGTCGTGGCCCGTGTCGTCCTTGCTCTTGGTGGCAGCTGGCGCCGACGCGTCCTTGACCGACACCTCCGGCGCCGACGGCGTCACCGCCGGGGCGGTTGTGTCCGACGGCGGCGGGTTGGCCGGCTTGGTCTGCGCTAGAGCCGGAGTCGCCCCGGCCAGCATAGTCGAGATGGCGGTCAGGAGAAAGATGCGGGTTCTCATGGTGATTTACCTGTTTGTATTGGCCGGGTGATTACTTCGGATTTGTAGCGGAGCGTAAAGTTTGAGCCGTCTATCCCAGTCAACTCAAGATCGTAGTCGGATCCCTTATACGTAACGGTGAAGTGGGCGCCCGTTTTCACGAATCTTTTGCCAATCATGAGGATCGGCTGCCCCCCGAGGATGAGCGTTCCGGACGGTTTGATCTTCCCGACGATCGCTTCGAGGAGCTCGTGGTCCGACGGGGGCGCCGGCCCGGCACCGCTGCCCTGGTTCGAGACAGAGGCGAGCCTGGAGGCCGCGGCGGCCGCGGCGGCCTCCTCGGCATCCGTGAGCTCGAAGCCCGGCGGCGCGAAGGGCGGGGCGATCTCGGCGGGCAGGGCCGCGGCCTTGGTCTGCTTGGCAAGGCTGACCGCCCTCTCGACCGAGACGCGCCGCTTCTCCGGCGCGGCGATCTCCGATTCCACCCTCGCAAACGCCGAGGGGCCGAAGACGGCGAAGGCGACAAGGGCCGCGAGGGCCGCGGGCGGGATGTGGTGCGCCGGTCTCATTGGATTCCCAGCAGATCGAGGGAGATGGAGATGGTGAGCGGCGAGCCCCGCTGCGTCTCCGTGAGAGGGTGGATGTTGCAGGTGTTGATTCGGCAGTAGTGCTCGCCGTTCTCCAGCCGGCGCAGCAGGTCGACGATCTGCTCGTAATTGCCCTGCGCCGTGATGGCGAAGCTGACGGGCGTGTAGGAGGTCTTGGGGGCGTTCTTTGGCGGCGGCACCCATGCCAGCTGGCGCGGATCGGTGAGCTTCGTGCTCGTGTCGTTCTCCAGCTTGTAGAAGTACTGCATGTTCTCCGCCAGCTGGCCGACGCGGATCATCCTGTTCGCGATCGACTGGTTCGCGGCTATGATAGCCGCATGCTGCTCGGTGAGCTGGCGCGCATCCTCGAGGTTGGCCTGTATGAGCTGACCCTGCTGCGACTTCTCAGACAGCACCTTCTCGGCCTCGGGAAGGAGGTCGCTGCGCAGGTAGAGCACGACGGCGATGATGACGCTCACCAGGACGCAGCTTACGCAGACCACGTTCTTGCGGATGAAGGCGATCAATTCCGCGTTTGTCATGTCTTCTTCGAGCCTTTCTTGAACGAGCAGAAGATCTCGATCACCAGGCGGCCGGAAGTCGGGTTGCGCCTCATCGTGAGCAGGTTAACGTCCGCAAACATGGGCCCGAGCACGCTGTCGCTGCGCAGCTGCTTCTCGTAGGCCGAGGCGTCGCCGCTTGCCCGGTCCGGCGCGCCCTTGACCGTCGCCTTAATGGAAAGGCCGGTGTCCTGGAAATTGAGGCCGTCGAGGGCGATCTTCTTGGGCGTGATCGCGCCAAGCCTGAGGATGACCTCCGACACGATTGGCTTCGAGGTGACGAATGCGGCCACCTCGTTGGTCTTGGCCTCCTCGAGCTTGAAGTCCGCGTAAAGCGCCACCTTGTCCTGGCTCTCCTTCTTGTGGTTGTCGATCTGGCTCTGCCAGTCGGAAATCTCCCTGTTGACGCCGTGAAGCTTCCATTCCTGGTGGCCGAGGTAGAGCGCAAGCACGATCGCAAGCAGCGCGGCTGCCCCGTTGACGAAGAACGCCGTGCGCACCACCTTCGTGTCGGGCAGCTGCTCGACAATGCGGAGGTTCGGGTGCCAGGCCGGCACCGTCGACGCTGACGCGTCACTTCTTCTGGTTAGCGACGGCGCCATCTTGGGGTATGTACTGGACCATCAGGCTGAGCAGGCCGAACCAGTGGAAGTCCCCTGCCGTCTTGGAGAGCGCATCCGGGACAATCACACGGCGCGACCTCAGCCACGGCAGAGGATCGAATTTAAGGGATGCGATGCCCAGCGATGAGGCGAGCGCCCCCTCGAGCCAAGCGAGCTTGGGCGACAGCTGGATGCAAATCACCTGCCCGACGGACTGGCCCGTCTGGACCTCGTAGAATCCTATCGAGGACTGAAGCTCCTTGAGCAGCCGCTTGATGAGAAGCGGGCCCATCCCGGTAAAGTCAAAGCTGTTGGAGCGAAACAGCTTCCTCGCGGATTCCTCGTCCTTCAGGCCGAGCTCCTTCTGCACGACCGGCACCATGGCCTCAAGCCCCTGGGGGATCGGCCGCGATGCCTCGACCCCGTTGGCCGACAGGATGAAGCTGTGGGTCGTGTCGTTTCCGACATCCAGGACAAGCGTCGGGGTCTTGGACTTCTCGAACGAGAGGCAGTCGACGAGCGCGCCCAGAGTGGCCACGCTGCCCAGCTCGAGGCGCTCCGGGTAGATCCCCGCGTTGAGCAGCTTCTCCTGGGTAGAACTGATGTCGTCGTTCGGCGCGCCGCAGAAGATAACTTCCTTCTGGTTGGACTTGATCAGGTCGTAGTCGGCCCCGTCGTTGGAGTTGATCATCGCGACCGTGTACTTGTCCTGCTCGATGCGAAGCTGTTGCGCGAAAACGTCGGCCATGTACCCCTGCTCCTTCATCTTCTTAGTCTCAAGGGTGTGCCTGCGCACGATGCGCCTCGGGGGATAGGCCCCGACCACCGCGTGCATGTAGCCGCTGGGGGGCCTGCGCGGCTGGAGCTGCCTAAGCGTGTCGGTGACGACCGACTGGTCGCTCAGCGAACATTCCTTAAGCTCCTCAACCTCCATCGGGGCCGATACCGAGCTCGTTCGGGCAAGAAGCACCGAACTCTCGTTCATTTCGACGTAGAATCCCTTGGTTTTCTTTGAAAAAAACATTAGGGCTTTGGAATAGAAGTAGGATTAAGGGCAGTCATTCCCAGCAGTAATGCGACCGGTTTGCGGGGAAAGGGCGATCACCACAGCATATTCTAGAGGGACATACAAGGGCAAATCGGCATTAATCACGCGAGCGTAAGTATTTACCCTTACTTCAAAGAAGAAACCCGCCGCGATGGGCGGCGGGTCTGGTTCATTTCTGCCACGTGCGCTTCTTGTGGCGATTGGATTTCAAGCGCTTTCGGCGCTTGTGCTTGTTCATCTTGAGGCGGCGCTTCTTCTTGAGATTTCCCATGGGGTAGTCGGTGCCCAGAAGGTGCAATCCGCCCCCTGCCCTGTCGAGTGCAATCTTCCCCGCCCGGCACGGTGCAGGGCTCAGGCCGGGTTCAACTCGGTCCACGCCCCCGCGACAGTGGAGTAGATCCACAGGCGGGTCCGGCAGCCCTCGAAGAATCCCGAAGCGCATTGCCCGTATGCCGCCAGCTGGCCAACGTATTCGGCGGCAAGCCTTCGCAGGAGCGCGGCGTCGTCCTCCGCGCCGCCCCTGCGGTTGGTCTTCCAGTCCACGATCCAGGCCTCGCGGGCATTCGGGTCGTGGAGCACAAGGTCCATCACCCCGTCTATCCAGGCGTGCTCGCCGAAGGGCGCCAGAACCCCGACCTCGGCCAGCCGCGTCCACCGCGGGTCGCGCATGAGGCGCCAGGGAACGCTATCGAGAAAGCGCTCCCACTCCTGCCTCGCCCGCGCCCCGAACCCCATCTCCGCTGCCCTGGCCACCGAGGCCTCGCCGTGCGCGGCGACGGCGCCCTCGTCCCCCCCCCACGGCAGCGCCTCGAGGGTCTCGTGCCACCAGACGCCGTAGTCCAGCGGGTCCGGCGCGTCCTTGACGGGCATCAGATCCCCCTCCGCCGCCTCGTGGCGGGCCCCCCGCGCCCGGTCCGGAACGCTGGCGAGCTCGTGTGGGAGAATCCGCCTGGGCAGGGGCGGAGCGGGGATCGGCGCGGGCGGGGCGGAGGCGGCCTCAGCGGCGGGCCTGGCGTCCCCGGCGCCCGGCTCCCTATGCGCGGCTCCGGCGGACGCCAGCGCCAGCGGGTCGAGCTGGCCCGGATCCAGGTCCCAGAGTTCCGCGAAGCTGCCCTTTGCCGGAACGGCCTTCGCCGGCCAGGGAACCACAAGCGCGCTCCGGCACCGCGTGAGCGTGACGTAAAGGAGGCGCACAAGCTCCCGCTGGCGTTCGCGCTCCCTCGAATCGCGTGCGTCGCCACCCAGGCCGTCGTTGTCAAAAACGACCTGGGGGACGCCGCCGCGCCCGGGCAGGACCCTGAGCCCGCTCGCCTCCCTGAAGCCTATCCTGCGCCACAGGCCGACCGGGATCACCACCGGCCATTCCAGCCCCTTCGCCGAGTGCGACGTGATCAGGTTGACGGCGTCGCGCGCCGGCCTTCCGGCCGCGCGATACCCGTCCGCCGACCCCAGAAGGTCGCGCAGCCATGCGCGCGGCCCGGCGCCCCCGGCGCCCAGCTCGGCCGCGCGAGCCAGCAGGCGCAGAAGCTCGTCCCCCAGCCCGCCCTCGGGGTCGGCGAGGCGGGCCATCTGGGAGAGGCCGCAGGCAGCGGCCAGGTCGCGCGCGAAGCGCCCCAGGGACTCCCCTTCCGAGTCCGCTCGGTAGATGAACGGCCGGAGCACCTCGAGTGCGGCCCTCACGGGCCCCGCCTGTTCGCCGGGCTCGTCCCAACGCAGGCCCCCGCCGTCCACGATCGCGGCCGCTATCGCGGAGTCGCTGACCGCGAAGATCTCCCTGAGGACGCCCACCCACTCGAAGGTGTTCTCCGGGTCGCAGACGACGGCGAGCAGGCCGCTGACCCAGGCGTAGACGGGGTTGTCCCCGTTGCGGTTGCGGCGCATCTGGAGCGCGACCTTTAGGCCCTGCGACTCGAATTCGTCCCTGATTATCGACAGCCACGCCGTTCGCGGAGCCATGACGCATATGTCGCCCCAGGCCGGCGCCCCGACCGAGCCGGGACCCGCCGACACCAGGAAGCGGGCGATCTGGCGGGCCTCGTCCGCGAGCCTGCGGTCGTCCACCCGGCGCGTGCCCTCGACCGCGCTGTCGCCGACCGGCAGCAGCCATGCGCCGCCAACGGCGTTCTCCGGCCCGGCGACAAGCGGCTCGTAGTCCACCTGGAGAAGGGGCGCGGGCGCGCCCTCGGCGGGTGGGACGCCGACGTTGTGGCCGCGGGCCGGGCCGAACGCTCCCGCTAGCGTGCCGTTGAGAAGGCGCACGACGCGGCGCGGCGTCCTGAAGGTCACATCGAACGTGAGCCTCTCTCCCCCGTCGCCCTGCGAAAACGCCGCGATGTGGCGCTGGAAGTTCCGGATGTCCGCCCGGTCGGAGTATATCGCCTGCTGCGCGTCGCCCACCATGCAGAAGTGCCCGGGCCTAGGGCCGGCTCCTCCGCCGCCGGGCCACGTCCCCGGCGGGGCGCCCCGCGGTCGCGCGATCTCCACGAGCACGGCGAACTGCTTCGGGTCGGCATCCTGGGCCTCGTCAAGGATGACCCGCCAGCCCTCGTCGCGAATTCGCTCCAGCATGTCGGCGTCGTCGAGCAGCGCCGACGCCGTCTCGATCTGGTCGGCATAGGTCTGAAGGCCACGGTCCAGGCGCCAGGACCGGTACCTCAGCGACAGCTCGGCCGCCAGGACGCCGCCCGCGTCGGCAAGCCAGCCCTTTAGCGGCGCGAAGAACCGGCGGTACAGCTCCGCGATTCCGGCCGCCGTACCTTCGGCCCTCGGGATCGGCAGGGGCTCCGACTCCTCGAGGAAACTCCGGAGCCATCGACTCGCGGTCTCCTTGTTGCGCGCGAGCGCGCCCGCGCCGGGGCCCCTCCGGCCGGACGCGGCAAGTATCTCGCCGAGCACGGCCGCCGCGGGCGCGGGCGGCGCGTCGGCGACGCGGCGCCCGCCGAGCAGGCGCGCCGTCTTGGCGTCCAGCACCCGCGAGAGCTCGAATGTCTCGTCGAGCGACGCGTGGCGCAGGAAGGCCGCGACCTGGGCGGCGCCGAGCGAGGAGAACGTCATCGGGTCCTGCTCCAGGAATTCCTGCCAGCATCCGACCTCCCCGTCCTCTACCAGCGTCGGGTTGAGGTGGATTCCGAGCGTGCTTCCGTGGCGCCGGGCGAGCACCAGGCAAAAGCTGTGGATCGTCCCGAAGAACGCCCTGTCGAGGCGGGCGAGCGGCGCCGGGTCCGACCTGCCCGAGGCGGCCATGCGGCCGACCAGCTCGGTGCGTGCGCGCTGCACAATCTGGGCCGCCGCCTTCTTCGTGTAGGTCACGACCGCCGTCCGCGCGAGCATCTCGGCCCCCTCAGCGGACAGGGCCATCGCGGCGAGCCGCCTCGAGATGGCGGTCGTCTTGCCGGATCCCGCGTTCGCCGCGACGGCCATGTTGGCGCGCCACTCGTTCGTGAAACGCTCGCGCGCGGCCTGGTCTGTCGGCAATTCAGGCATCGTCGTCGCTCCCGGACTCCCCGCCCGCCGGGAAGCCGAAGGTCCTCGCGAACTTGGCCTCCAGGACCGCCAGCCCGATCGGCGCGCACGCGAGGGGCCATTCAAAGCCGCGGGTGTACTCGCCCCGGTCGGGCGTCAGCGCCCCGTAGATCCCCGTCGAAAGGTGGGCGCCGAGGTTCTTCAGCTTCGCGCAGGCCATGTCCAGCTCCTCCGCGCCGATCCTCTTTGGCGGCTCCTCGGGCTTGAGCATCCAGACGCTTCCCGCGGCGCCCGCCGAAAGCGCCGCCTGCAGGTACACGCCGAGCTGGAGCGCGGTCCCGGTCGACGCCATGCGCCTCGCCGAGAGCGCCGGCCCGGCCCCGGTCTTGAAGTCGACAATCTCCACCCGGGCGCCCTCCCAGCCGGGCGTGTCCGAGAGCACCAGATCGACCCGTCCGGTGACCTTGACCGGGCCCGCTTCCCCCGCCGGCACGGTCGCGCCCTTGGGCAGCTGGGCCTCCGCCGCGCCGAAGGGCGCCGCGGGAAGCTCGTACACGCGGCCCAGCAGCTCCCGGGCCGCCCTGCACACGTCCAAGTGGAACGAATCCCAGTATCGGTCCGCCGGCCACGCCCCGCGAAGGGCTGACAATTCCGCGGCGAGCCTCTCCCCGGCCGCGGCCCGGTCCGGCAGCCGGAAGAACGGGCCGTCCGCAGGCTCGCCGCGAACCGCGGCGGCGAGGGCGCGGTGGACCGCGTTGCCCAGCGCCTTGCCGCGCTCGCGCTCCAGGGGCCTCCACTCGACCCGCCGGACCCGCAGGACCGCCTCGAACCACAGCCGGGCCGGATCCATGATCCCGCCCTCGATCTGCCGCGCAGAAAGGGACCCGGGCCTGCGCGGACCGGACGGGTCGGCGAGGAAGAAATCGTCGAAGGGGTGCGCCGGGTCCCGGCGGCGGCTCCATATCTCGAACCAGCGCCCCGGCGGCGCCGCCCCTTCCCCTGCCCCCGTGCGAGCCGGTACGGCCAGCCTCTCGAAGGCCTCCTCGCCGCCGCCCGCCGACAGGAGGCCCTTGCTCCACATCACCCGCTCGAGCCACGCGTTGGGCCCCAGCCTCACCTCGGGATCCTCCTCGCCGTAGAGGGCCGAACTGATCACCAGGGTGCGCCGTGTGTCGCGCGCGATCGCGCAGATGAGCCTGCGCTCGAGCGCCGCGCGGTCGTCGCCCGTCGCGAGTCCGAGCGAGAACCGGCCCGAGCTGTTGAGCCCGCGCCTGGCCTCGTCCCCGAGCCAGCAGCTCGACTCGCGCCTGTCGGGCCAGATCCCCGCGTTGGCCTCCACGAAGACCGCGTCCGACCAGGCGACGCCGGCGGCGCGCCGGCATGTCGTCAGCGTCACCCGGGCGAACCCGCGACGGGACGGCCCCTCGGCCGGGCCCTTCTCGGGAAGAAACCCGCGGATCGCCTCAAGGAGGGCGCGCGCCGGCATGGGTTCGGTGACCCGCCTCGCGAATTCGCGCAGCGCGGGCCAGCCCGCCGGCTCGGCCAGCTTCAACCGGTCCCTGGCCGCCTCGAAGCGCTCCAGGGCCTCGCCGGGCGGGAGCCTCTCCGGCCACCCGGGAAGGAGGATCCGCGCCACGCGCCCCACCTCGCGACGGCGCAGGTCGTCCGAGCGCTCCAGCCGGCCCGCGTGGGCCTCGAGGCCGTGCGCCTGCACCTCCCCAAAGAGCTCCTCGCAGGCGGCCCGCGCCTGCGCCTGGGGAAGCCGCGCGAGGTTGAGCGAGTGCAGGAGCGGCCAGGCCGCGAGCAGCTCCTCCATCCGGCAGCCGCGCTCGTAGAAGTCGACCATCGCGCGCTGGATGAGCGTGTCGACGGGCGGCGTTCCCGCCGTCCCGATCAGGTCGGCAAAGTCGACGCCGCGCTCCTCCAGGAGGCGCACGAGGCGCGCGTGCGCCGCGCCGGCCCCGGGGAAGATGACCGCGACGCTGTCCGCGCCCCTGTCCAGGAGGCGCGCCACCGCATCGGCGACGTGGTACATCTCGTCCGACTTTGAGCGGCCGACGATCACCTGGGCGCGCTCGGCGGAGCCGGTGCCTGCGCTCCACAGCTCGGCCACCGCCGCGCAGCTCTCCTCGGGCTCCGGCGCGTCCACCGGGCGGGCCTCGACGCCCAGGAGGGCCTGCCAGACCTCGACCCACGCCTCGCCCGGCCCTTCCCCTCCGCCGAACTCGGGCTCGGCGAGCACCACGGTCACCGAGGGGCTCAGCCGCGCAAGCGCGGCCAGCCCGAAGAAGTCTCCCCAACCCTCGGCGCCGCCCGCCAGGATGAGAAGCCTGTCGCCGACGCACGCCGCTCCGGGCGCCGGCGCCGCGAGGGCCGCCGCCAGATCCTCCGCGGGGCCGAGCGCGTAGCCGCTGCGCCCGACCCAGGCGACCAGCTCCGCAAAGACCTCGCCCAGCTCGGCCCTCGGAAAGTCCTTCTGCCCGAAGCCGCCCCGGATAAGGTCGTCAAAGTCGTCGAGCGCCGAGTCGATGTCGCTCGCAAGGCTCTTCCAAAGGCCGCGCGCCGGGTCCGCGGGGCCAAGCGGGGCAAGGCGCGCCGCGATGAGGCTCCGCAGCATGAGGGCCTGGAGGCCACGTCCGATGCCCCGGGCCCGCGCCCGCTTCTTCCGGGCGAGGCTCGGGGTCAGGAACTCGACGCCGAGCAGCGGCACGCCCTCCGCCACGCACCGCTGCTTGAGGGCGTGCGTCTGGCCCCGGGTCGGCGCAACGACGACCGCGCGCTCGAGCCTGCCCCGGCCGGCCTCCAGCCACGGGCGCACGATCCCCAGCCACTCGCCTTCGGCGAAGCGCGAAAGAAGCAGGTCAGCGCCCGGATTCGTGTTCAAATTGGGACGGCACGCAGCCATCCCAAAATCGCGGTCACTTCGCGAGCACGTACTTTGCGGCGTGGGACTTGGCGCGCGAGGCGGCGTTCCTGTGGACGACCCCCGATTTCACGGCCTTGTCCATCTCGGACAGGTAGGCGATTCCCGCGGCCTTGGCCAACTTGGCGTCGCCGGACTTCACCGCGGCGCCAAATCTCCTGTGCAGGCTCTTCAGGCGGGTCCTGGCCGACTTGTTGCGGAGAGCCAGGCGGACGGACTTGCGTGCTGCCTTGATGGCGGAGTGTGTGTTGGCCATGGTCGTTGCTGCGTTCGCAGTCGGTCAAGGACTCAAACGCCCCGGCGGGAGTCAAGGGTATTGTCGCAGGATTGGGCCCCTGGCCTCACGGGACGCCGTGCGCGGTGCGAAAAAGGACGAATTCATCGTCCTTGAAGATGACGGTGCCGTTCCCGAGCTGCTCGGACAATTTCCGCTCGAACTCCACCAGCGGGGCCAAACGCCCCCTGTTCACCGGCGCAAGCCTGCCCACGAGGTACTGTGCGCGCGCGTTAAGATCCGGGTATCCGCGGTACTCGCAGAGCACGTAGTCCGCGGCGGGTACGACGCCCCACGGGTTTGAGATTCCCGCCACCTCCGCGTCGAAGATGGTGTTGCGGGAGTAGTCGAGGAAATAGGGCTCGTAGATCCAGGCGATCAGCGAGGAACCCGGAGGGATCCTGGCCTGCTGGCTGCGAACCTCCGCCATCTTTGCGCTTCCCAGGGCATACTCCATCGCCCCCGCTAGAACAGGCTGAAGCCTCTTGTACCGGATGGCATCCTGGTACCTTTCAACCGCTGTCTCGCTGAAACAGATCAACCCCACCAGCCCGAACGCGACGGAAAGCCCGAGGCGCGCTGCGCGCGAAAGCGGCAACGCGCGCTCCTGGAGCGATTGGGAGGCCACGCAGAGGGCGATCGGGAAGACGCCAAGGGCGAGCGGTATGAAGTACCGGACCTGCGCTTCATCGGCGTCCGCATATCCCACGATGCGCGGGAAGGCGAAAAGAACGAAGGGGTAGGCGACGATAGCCACCGCCGCTCCGACAGCTACCCCCATGTTCCTTGCGGCCTTCCATTGCGCCGCGGGCTGAGGCACCACGCACGCCGTGGCCAGCGCGGCGAGCACGCACACAAGGACCGTGTACGGGCGAAGGCTGGCATATCCCATCTCCGCGGGTCCCATGGCCAGGAGGTTGATCGAATGGTGCAGAATCGCGGGATGGGCGCTGCTGGCCGGGATTTTCGGCGCCAGATAGTGCGGAATATGGACAAGGATCCATGGGGCGAGGAAGCACGCCGTGCAGCCGGCCGCGGCCGCGCCCCACCTTAGGCCTGCCCTGGGGCTTGCCTGCGCCAGGCCAGCCGCACATGCGACCGCCACCAGGTGGGGCCCAACGAACAGCAGGAAGGTGGGCTTGAGCGCGATCAGCGCCGCATAGACAAGGCCGACGGCCACCGGCCTTCCCCCGGCGAAGGCCCTGCCCGGCGCATCCGTCTCGCTCGTCAGGACAACGGCGGCCATCATCAAGGCGCTTCCGAGAAACAGGGCGGATATATTGACGATGTGTGGCTCGATGATGACGGTGCTGGCGATCGCCACCAAGGCGATCCAGCGCAAGCCGGGCTGGCGCAGTCCAAAGGCAAGGAGGGGAATGAGGCACAGGAACAGGCCCAGGATCGCATCGGCCCCAGCGATTGCCCTGATCGGCAGCCACAGCAGAACGCAGCTTTGAACGAATGCTATCCCGCCCAGGCTCTCGGCCCCGATCGCGCTCAGGGGCGAGCCGAAGACTGTCCCGGTCTCCAGCATTCGCACGGGGTGAACGAAGTACTTCTGCAGATCGTCATGCCAGTTGTAGACCTCGGGTGCGAGATGCACCGCCAGCGTGAGGACCATCAGCGCGAACACGGCGCCGGCGAGGAGCCAGGCCCCCACCCCCGCCCGGGGCGGGGGGCCCTTGGGCCTGCCCGCCAAAAGGGAGCTCGCCTCCCTCCAGGCGGCCCCGCCGGACGCGGCCAAGCCCGCTGCCAGGAGACTCCAGACAGCCAGGGGAAATGCCGACCTCAGCAGGTTGAGGACGCCCCCCAAGATGACGAACGCGGCCAGCCCCAGCGCCGGTAGCAGCTCCGGGCCCACGCGGCCCATCCCCGGAAAGCGCCGGGCGATCAAACCAAGTCCCGCAAGGCAAACCGGCAGAACGACAAGAAACCAGACTGCTGCCGGGAGCATCCAGTTCGACCCTTCCGGCGGAGCCAGGCTGAAGCCTGCGAGAACCGCGCGAGCATGCATCGGTCGTTCGTACCCGTTTGCACGGGATCGTCAAACCCGCCGTTCGGCGGGCCGGGGACCCGGGACAAAGGCTACGAATCCCACCGGCGAAATATCTTAGCTTTGGGGCCGGTAAGCCGGATTCTGTTCCGCGCCTTGCGGCGCTTCGGCCGTCATTTCTCTCGCGCCCTTTCGGGCCCGCCCGGCCGCCCTCCGCGCGGCGAAGCCGCGCGGCGGCGGACGGATGCGACATACCCGAGACTATGGGACGGGCCGCCCAGTCTCCTATTTTGTCTTGCACCGGAAGGGGTTTTTCGTGCCGCCCGCCTCGCGGCGGGGCGCGGTGGGCTCTTACCCCACCTTTTCACCCTTGCCGTGCGGTTCCGAGGAACCACCCGGCGGTTTGTTTTCTGTGACACTGTCCGTCGCCGCGGCTT